>Ga0115005_10000743_pt1 | contig 25212 bp, 10 predicted proteins | sample ArcOceMetagenome_FD_87163 | JGI IMG/M metagenome (GOLD analysis project Ga0115005, IMG submission 87163) | Marine eukaryotic phytoplankton communities from Arctic Ocean - Arctic Ocean - Greenland ARC118M Metagenome | ecosystem: Environmental > Aquatic > Marine > Oceanic | place: Arctic Ocean...
ATTTTTTTGCTAGTTTTTTCAAAAAAATCATTGCATACCCTATGGTCTGGAATTATTTTTTTGGAGAAAATGGCGGAAAAATAGACCGTCAAAAACTATATTTAATATTGACCAGTTACTTATATCTTCCAAAGTAAGATTGCCAACAGGTGGAATAACTCCAGAGTTAATAAAGGATAGAAATTCCGTTTCGCCTAATCCAAACTTAAAAAACGTAGCTCGAATACCATTCAACATTGCATCATATCCTATGGAAGTTCCTCCTGAGTTTAATCTAAAATCGGCTTCTGCAATAATAAATTGAGTCTCCCGATAAGAAATTAAGTCTTCATTATAGCTAGCTACTAAATATGGATGGTGTTCATTAAATGTAACATCTAACATTTCCAACCTAAGCGTATCATCCAATCCTTTCATGATTGCTCGCATAGAAGGATGAAATTCAATATCTCCCGTTCGGTCACGATTAAAACGGTACCAGTTGGCACCTGAGTTTTTATCGGGGTATTGGTAGTTTAGGTTATCATCGGCTGACTCAAAAGAAGCGATTGCTTCATCCATTGCCTCTTGATATTTTTTTTGATGCATATATCCTCTAGCTCTGATGGCTCTCGCTGCTTTTATCCATTTTGAAATATCGCCTTCGTTGATTATATCATCACTACTAGGTGAAATAGAGCCAGTTGTCCCTTCCAACAATGTAATTCCTTCTTCTAAAAATTTATAAATGTTTCCATAAATTTCTTCTTGTGAATCATACTTTGGATTCAAAAAATCTAATCCCTGAAAGGCTTCATCATATGGCATATCATCCCATACATCAGTAGAAATCATCAAAGTATAAGCTTCCATGATTTTCAGAATCCCAAGATAATGATTTAAGTTATTAGAAGATGCAGTTGATTTTGCAATTTGTATTTCATTTAAGACTTTTTCATAAATAATTTCCCAAACAGAATTAAATACATGAGGCCTTAACCCTGTATATTGATTATTCGAAGAACATTGTCTAGCTGTTCCCTCCACTTGTTGAGTGAGCATACAATTAAATCTTGAAAATAGTCCACCATACACATCAACTAAGGACAATTGGATCGCAGGCATTTGAGCACTAATAGGAACCGATGTTGGATTATTTGGATCACTATTAAAATCCCCTCCAATATATTTTTCACAACTTATCAAACAAGTTGATATAACCAGTAAACAAATAGATTTTTTCATAAAATTAAATTTTGCGCTAGTTTTCAATATTTGATAAATATAAAAAAACCTCTCTTAACTAATAAAAGCTAAGAGAGGTAATGTTGTAATCATTAAAAAATGATTACTCATTTATATATTTATAATTAGGATTAAAATCTTATTGATTCCAACCTACTTTATCTGTAAAAATACTCAATGTAGTTTCATCAGGAGCATTAGAGTTAAATAAATACTCGTCAGCTGCATAATGCCATCTTACTGGAATAGCAGTTCCTGAAACTGGAGCTAAAGTAGGAAATCCTGTTCTTCTCCAATCACTATATACTTCAGGTTGAACAAACATTGCAATGTATTTCTGAGTCATCACTTGTTCCAATGTTACACTTCCTACTGCAGGAACTGAACCAGAAGCTATATATGCATCATACTCTGTATCACCTAAACCAAGTCTAACAAAAGATGCTTTGATACCATTTAACATAGCATCATATCCAGCTTGAGTCATACCAGCAGTAGCTCTTACATCAGCTTCTGCAATAATAAATTGCATCTCTCTATATGTGATCATTTCTTGCAAGAAATCAGGAACCATATATGGGTGAGCTCCAGCATTAAAAGTTTGATCCATAATAGCCAATCTAGCTGTATCAGCTAATCCTGTCATAATTCCTCTCATCGTTGGATGAAATTCAATATCACCTTCTCTATCTCTGTTAAACCTGAACCAGTTACCAGCAGAGTTAGCATCAGGATATTGGAACGCCCAATTATCAGAAGCAGCTGCAAAAGAAGCAGCTGCCGCATTTGCTGCACCAGCATAATCTTTTTGATGTAATAATCCTCTAGCTTTTGTAGCTTTTGCAGCACTTATCCAAGCACTTGTATTACCTCCAAAAAATAAATCTTCAGATCCTGGAGAGACAGCACCTGATGGTCCTTCTAATAAAGCGATCCCATCATCTAATAGCTTATAAATGGTACCATAAATATCAGCTTGAGTATTATAAGCTGGATTCGTAGATTCCAAACCTTTAAATGCATCATCATAAGGCATATCATCCCAAACATCAGTAGCAATCATCAAGGTATAACCTTCTATAATTTGAAGGATTCCTACATAATGATTGAATCCATTTTCGGTAGAAGTTGCTTTTGCAACTTGAACTTCATTCAAAATATTTTCATAAATATTTTGCCATGCATCATCAAATCTGTTAGGTGTTAAACCTGTGTACTGATTAAAAGCAACCCATTGACGGGCAACTCCTTCAGTTTGTTGAGTTAACATACTTCCAAGTCTGGAAAAATCTCCTCCATAGACATCTGAAAGTGCAATTTCAATTGCTGGAATTTGAGCAGCTACCGGAACACTAGCTGGGTTATTCGGATCAGCATTAAATTCGCCTCCGATAAATTTCTCACAACTTAAAATAGAGGTTGTAAGTAATAGTACTAAAAAATATTTTATATATAATTTCATGTTTGTTCAGTTTTAGAAGTTAAATGAAAGTTTGAAGATAACTGTTCTTGTACTAGGCATATTGAAATAATCAAATCCTTGTCCATTTCCAGCACCAGTTAAACTTGTTTCAGGATCAATTCCGTCATAATCAGATTTGTACCAAAGGTTTCTTCCAGAAATTCCAAAAGAACCTCCTTTAACAAATTTGAACGCAGGGAATCTATAAGAAAGTCCTAACTCTCTCAATCTAATCCATCCTCCATCTTGAACAAATTGCTCACCTACAGCTCCAAATCCACCAAGAGAAGAAGTCCAATAACTTTGATCTCTTACTACAGGAATATTATTAGCTGAACCATCCGAAGCTAATACTCCTACAATTGGAGTAGGAGCCTCTTCTCTTGTATCAGCAGTCAATTGTGATCGACCAAAGAAAGACAATGCCCAAGCAGTACCATTCCATAAATCACCACCTTCTCTCCAATCTAACAAGAAGTTCATTGAGAATCTTTTATAAGTCAAGGTGTTATTCCATCCCACGATAAAATCAGGGTTAGGGTTTCCAATTGCTCTCTGTGACGGATCTACCGCTTGGTATCCATATTCATTTGAATTTGGATCATCATTAATCACAACTGCTCCACCAGGAATATTCAAATCTGTATCAGTAGCTGTTCCTGCTTCTGCTCTTAAATAAGCACCACCGAAAATAGCTCCATATTCATTTCCTTCCACTAAGTAAGAACCAGCACTATTAAATCCTGCTAAAAACAATCGTTCGATACCTGGAGCCAATTTGTCAACAACACTTTTTGATTTCGTGAAGTTAATTTGAGTATTCCAAGAAAAATCTCTTGTTTGAATAGGAGTTGCATTCAACGTAATCTCGATTCCAGTAGAAGTCATTTCTCCTGAATTTAACCATACATTTGTATATCCTGTAGAAGGAGTTAAAGATGCATTAAGAATCGCATCTTTTGTTTTTCTTTGATAAGCAGTAATGTCTAATCCAAGTTTTCCATTAAAGAATCTTAAATCTAAACCACCTTCAAAAGTAGTAGAAAGCTCTGGAGTCAATTCGTTATTACCCAAAAGTGAAGATTGATCAAATCCTGATTGCCCACTAATAGGGAAAGTAATATTGTCACCCCATCCGTCTCCAATTGAAGGAGAAACAAATACAGATTGAGTAGAGTATGCGTTTGGCGGTGGAGCACCTACCTGTGCAAAAGATAATCTTAATTTACCGAAAGAGAATATTCCAGAGTTGGTCGTATTCATTAATTCAGAAAACACAAATGCAAGAGAAGCAGAAGGATAAAAGAATCCTGTTTTAGAAAGATCAAAGTTTGTTGGATCTCCTAATCTAGAATCATAATCCTGTCGTGCACTTACTGTTAAGTATAACATATTATCATAGTTACCTTCCACTTGTCCGAAAAATCCAACAGATCTATATCTTGTCTCATTTTCAAAAGAAGATAAACTAGTTGCATTACTAAGGTCTAAAAACCCTGGAAACACTAGTCCTGTAGCATCTACAGTAGTTTGGTGATTATTAAATGAGAATACATTCACACCAGCTACATAATTAAGAGAAAATGATTCAGAAATATCTCCACTACCTACAATATTAAAGTAGTTATCAAATTGCTTAGTATTAAATTCATCATGAGAAACTGCTCCACTAGCGTTAGTTCTAGATCCAATTTCAAATACTTGTTTTCTACTATCACTTGTAAGATCATAACCAATGTTCAACCCAAAACCTAACCAGTTGTTAACTTTATAATCAAACTTAGTATTACCAAAAGTTCTGTTAACTTCTTCGTAACCTAATGCATTATTAGTAATCCAATATGGATTATCATAACCACCACCACCACGGTAATTTCTTTGTTTTGCGTTAGGAAATTGGTAAGCACTTGGCTCATCAAAAGCATCCAATGCATCAAATCCATTAGCATTATCAAATGAAACTGGAGTTCTCAACATACCTAACAAAAGACCTGAAGTATTAGATCCTTGTTGTACTCTTTGATAGTCAGATTTAGTATAATTTACTGAACCAGAAATTGTAAATCCATCAAATGGATTAATTGTAGAGGCTAATTTAACCGTTTTACGATCATAAGTATTATTAGTCACTACACCCTCTGAGGTAAGATTAGAAGCAGAAAGTCTAAATGTAGCTGTTTCTCCTCCACCTGACATAGCAAGTGAAGTTGTACTTGATATTGCTGTTTTAAAAAATGGATCTACGTTGTTATATACATTCGCAGCATTTCCATTCCCTGTTCCTTTTGGTACTAAAAATCCGTTTTTGTCAAAGTTGTAATTACCTTCAGCATCAAACGCTTTTGACGACGTAGGTGCATTCACGTGATTTGGATCTGTAGCAAACTCCAAGTCAGAAATTTTCGGTCCCCATGAACCAGAAGCACCTGTACTAGGATCTCGGTAACTTCCTCCACTTCCTTGCGCATATACATTTTGCAAATCAATCATTGAGGTAAGATTATCAAATGCAACCGATTGGCTTACATTGATATCAAATTTACTCTTTTTACCTCCTTTCTTAGTTGTAATCAAAATTACACCTGTAGAACCTGCTGTACCATAAAGTGCAGTTGCAGCAGCTCCTTTCAATACGCTAATTGTTTCGATATCATCAGGGTTCAAATCCATCAATCTATTAGATGATGCCGTTCCTGATGTTGACCCTTGAGATAAAAGTGTCTCATTATTAGTTCTCACTCCATCAATTACGATTAATGGTTGATTTCCTCCAACCATTGAACTTACCCCTCGAATCAAAATACGAGAACCACCACCTGCTGATCCAGATGCTCTTGTAATCTGTACACCAGCTGCTTTTCCAACTAATGCATCTACTGGATTACTCGCTCCTGATCTTGAGATATCATCTCCATTTACTTCTTGAACTGAATATCCTAATGCTTTTTCGCTACGTTCAACTCCTAAAGCCGTAACTACAGCTTCTTGAAGAACAAGTCCTTCTGCCAATACAATATTTATAACATTCGAAACACCTATTGTGTATTCTTTAGATGTATACCCTGTATAAGAGAATATAAGAACACTACTTCCTGCAGGAACTTCTAGGGCAAATGTTCCATCTATATCTGAAGTTGTGCCTGAGCTTTCGGCACCTTTAACAATGATACTTGCACCAATAAGGGCTTCTCCTGCCTCATCAGTAACATTACCAGTAATTGACCTTTGCGCCAGCATAGTTCCAAGGGCGCAAAAGAATAGTACTAATACTAGTGAAAATTTTTTCATACTAATCCGATTTTTTTAAATTTTAAAATTAAAATTGTTTCTGTCGTTTCTGTAATTTTACATTCGTCGTTTTATTCCATTGTAAATTAAATTCTGTTACATTGTATGCACTATCTAAATTGTGCTTTTATCGTTCTTACTATTAAATATATAAATGGTTTATAAAGAAAAGAAAAGAATCTATTTAAAATATCCCCTAATTAGAATATGTTAAAAATATGTTAATGGATAGGTTCTATTCAGTATTATCAACGCTAACCTTTTTATTTTCGCTGCTAGCATACATATTTTGTTTTTATTATATTTTCGCAATTTTATCATATAAAATTAACACTTTCAAAAAAATTGCATCTTTTTTTTTAAAAGAATATTGAAATAACCTATTTTATATGGATGAAACATAATTCATAATTCGTCTCTCTTAAGTTTAAAATTATGTTAAAAAAGAACTTTACTCTTACTGATTAGTTTTTGTTTCTTTTCATCTAGTGTTTCTCTTTCTAAAAAAAACTACCCAACATCATTATCATTTTTACCGACGACCAAGGTTATCAGGACTTGGGTTGCTTTGGATCACCTGACATCGAAACTCCTCCGCTAGACCAAATAGCAAAGAATGGAATTCGCTTAGATATGCTCTAAGTGCTTCCTGCTAAATTAATTCTTTCTATAAAATTATTTGATCTAACTGGTCAACTTTTATTCTCTGAATCGAATAGTCCTTTCATTCAAGTGAATCATTTGCATGAAGGAATTTATTTATTTCCAAACCACAAATTTTATTTCCTTATTTTGAGCTATCCTTTTTTTTTAACAAATATTTAAAACCAATAAAATTTACTCTACGATGAGAATCATTTTTCTACTCCTTTTTTTATCCTTCGGAATTATCGCCAACAGCCAAAGCAGAAAAATTCCGATCGACACTACAGTTATCACTAACCATACGACCACCGTCAAAGGGCAAAGTTTTTCCTACACCGCAACTACAGGAACTCAACCTGTTTGGGATAAAGAGGGAAATCCAACTGCCACACTTTTTTACACTTACTACACTCGTGACAAAGTGAAAGACAGAGCAAGTCGTCCCATTATTTTTTCATTTAATGGTGGCCCAGGTTCTGCTTCTGTTTGGATGCATGTAGCTTATACCGGTCCTCGGATTTTGAATATTGATGACGAAGGATATCCTGTTCAGCCTTATGGATTTAAGAGTAATCCAAATTCGATTATTGATGTGGCCGATATTGTTTTTATCAATCCAGTCAACACCGGTTACTCCCGCATGATTCCAAATGCCAAAGGCGAAATGCCGGACAAAAAAATGTTCTTCGGCATCAATGCTGACATTAAATATTTGGCGGAATGGATGAACACTTTTGTGCAAAGAAATAATCGTTGGGAATCTCCAAAATATATCATCGGTGAAAGTTACGGAGGTACTCGGGTGATGGGACTTTCTTTGGAATTGCAAAATTCACAATGGATGTATTTGAACGGTGTGATCATGGTTTCTCCAGCAGATTATAAAGTTCTGCGAACAGGCGGACCAGTTTCTTCTGCACTCAATTTACCTTACTTCGCAGCAGCGGCTTGGTATCATAAAATGCTTCCTGCTGATTTGCAAAGTAAAGACTTGTTGGAAGTTTTACCTGAGGTGGAAGACTACACAATTAACACTTTGATTCCTGCCTTGGCCAAAGGTGGAAATATTTCTGCCGCAGAAAGAAATACGGTTGCGGAAAAAATGGCGCGTTATTCTGGCTTAAGTAAAAAAGTAATTTTACAACATAATTTGGATGTGCCGACTCGATTTTTTTGGAAAGATTTATTGCGAGATAAAACTGGTCAAACGATTGGTCGATTAGATTCTCGGTATTTAGGTTTGGATAAAATTGAAGCGGGCACGAGTCCTGATTACAGCCCAGAGTTGACTGCTTGGCTACATTCTTTCACTCCAGCAATTAATCATTATCTGAAAAATGAATTGAAATTTGATACTGATATTAAGTATAATATGTTTGGTTCGGTTCGACCTTGGGACAATGAAAATAATAGCGTACGGGATGATTTGCGACAAGCGATGGCGCAAAATCCATATCTAAAAATATTGAACCAATCAGGTTATTACGATGGAGCCACAACTTATTTTGCTGCGAAATATACGCTCTCACAAATTGACCCGAGTGGGAAGATGAAAGACCGAATGACTTTCAAAGGGTACCGAAGTGGTCACATGATGTATTTGAGAAATGAGGATCTAATTAAATCGAATGATGACTTGCGGGAGTTTATTAAAAACTCTGCGGCGAAAGGGAAGGCGGCGAAGTATTGATTTACCTGATTAATTTTTTACATAAAAAGAACCTAGAATGTAATACTCTGTATTCTTTTTTTTGCCACAAACAATTATTTCACAAAAAACAACTTACAAGAAACATTAAACAAATAAACTATACATTTAGTAAAATACAAAACAAATAAATAGTAAATTGACCAATATTTTACAAAACTAATTAAACACTTTTTTATGAAAAAAACACTACAAATTTTTCTCTGTATTACTTTGCTATTTTTCAATCTTAATTCCTACGCACAACCTGCCAATGATGATTGTGCTAATGCAACTGTAATTACGGAAGGCGACAATCAAGCATTTACTACCGTTGATGCTAGTTCAGATGGAGCAGCTCATGCAGATGATTGCGCTTCCTCTGGAACTACTCCCGATAGTACCTACAACGATGTGTGGTATTCATATACCGCTTCTTTTACAGGACAAGCAGAATGGACTTTCTGCGGTACAGCTAATTTTGATACCAAGATATATGTTTATGGAACAGGTGCTATATGCCCTCCAACCGATTCAGATATTATAGGTTGTAGTGAGGACGCGCCTGGATGTGCTGACGCCACATCAGCCTCCACCTTTAATGTAACGATGGGAGAAACTTATCTTCTTCGGGTAGGAGGATATGGAGATGGCGGCCCAGGTGAAAGCGGTAGTGGTACTTTTAACTTAAGTGAATTTATTTCAAATGCACCTGATAATGATGACTGTGCTAATGCTGCGGTAATCACGTTAGGAGCAGGTCAAGCAATTGACAATACCGACGCAACGACCGATGGCCCAGAGCATCCAGATAACCCTTGCTTTGGATTTGGTGATAATACTATCCAAGCAGATATTTGGTATTCATTTACTTCGCCAATCACCGGTTCAGTTCAATGGTCAACTTGTAACTTAGTCAATTTCGATTCTCGCTTGGGAGTATACCCCGGTAGTGTAGGATGTCCATTTTCAGATGGCGATTTATTGGCTTGTAATGATGATGGAGGAGGGTGCGACGCTTTCACTTCTTCCTTAATTTTTGATGTAGTAATGGGTGAAAACTATCTGTTACGATTGGGAGGATATAATGGAGAAATGGGTGCAGGTACGATGGATCTAATTGATGTAATTCCACCTGATCCTCCAGAGAATGATTTATGTAGTAATCCAGAAAGTGTATTTGTAATAACCAAACAACAAGCTGACGATAATGAATTTGAATTTTCAGGAACAACCATTGCAGCTGGTTTTGATAGTGATTCTTTTCTTTTCCCTAAGTGTATAAATAATACTGCTGGTGGAGAATTTGCAGATGTTTGGTACACTTTTGATCCGCAAGGATTGGAGGAAGTGGAACTTCGATTTCTTACATTTACTGCAGATGCAGTATTTTATTTTGACCTTTGGGAAGACTGTGATTCTTTGGCTATGGCTCCTGTAATGGAAGATTGCTTTTTTATTGATGGCGCTGTTGACCCTGTTTATACAGATACAATTATCAGTATTCCACCTACCCAAAACCTTTACTATATCAGGATAATAACACGACTGACTTCTGATATCCCTGGTGATTTCATTTTTCAATTAGTAGGAGACGTGGTAGATAAAGTCGAAGAGTTAGCATTAACTGAATTAAAATTTTATCCAAATCCAGTTAATGATATTGCACGATTGGAATTTGAGTTACCGAAATCAGATGAGATTCAAATTCAGATTGTTGACATTTTAGGACAGCAAGTTTATTTTGAAGATAAAGGATCATTATCAGCTGGAGCTCATAATTATTCTTTTAATCTAGATAATTTTTCTCAAGGAATTTATTTTCTAACTGTTCGCTCGGATGAGCAGGTCAAGAGTTTAAAGTTTATAAAAGAGTAAATACATTTTTACTTTTTTTATTTTGCAATAAAAAAAAGAATGCTTCCTATTCCTTTAAAAAAGGAAGGGAAGCATTTTTTATTTAATTTATTTAGCTCTCCAATCCAGTTTTTAAAAATTGAAAAAGCTCACTTTGATTTTTCAATTTCAAATAAGGATATTCAACTTTTGAAAGGAACAGACCATTTGGGAAAGCAGATTTCCTGACCCCATCAATACGGTTAGCTAACCTGTGTTCAAATTCTTCTACCGTCATTCTTCCTTCTCCTACCTCCAATAAAAAATAAACACAGAGTCGAACCATCCCTCGAAGAAACCGATTGCCCGTAATGGTAAATCGTAACCGTTCTTGTTTTTCATCCACATATAACTTGGCGTGAGTGACGTTGCACCGAGTATGATTATATAAAAGTGGTTGGAGGCAGACGGATTTGAAATCATCGTATTTGGTAAATAATGTAGCCGCCTTTTTCATGGCTTCAAAATCCAGGTTTTCCAAATCATAATAGGAACTATATCTTCTTAAAAAAGGATCTTTTTTTAAGTGAATAAAATAGTCGTAAGTCCTGGAGGTTGCGTCAAATCTAGCTCGCCGTTTTTCGTCCATTTCCAATATCTCATGAATACTTATATCGTCTGGCAGTCGTTTATTTATTCGAAATTTCAAATCAAAATCAAACGCTGGCAAATTAACTCTAGCGATATATTGACTCGCATGTACTCCTGCATCCGTTCGCCCACAACCTCCAAGAGGAATTCTTTCTTTAAAAATTTCTTTCAACGTATCCTCAATTGTTCCTTGAACCGATCTAACATTTGGTTGGAATTGCCATCCGCTATAGCGACTCCCATCATAACTAATATGTAAAAAATAATTCATGAATTTCTTTTAGTAAAAAAACCAAAGGTAAGTTGATTTGGCTGATTAGTTGTTTTTTTTTGCCTCATTCAACTACAAAAATAGCTACGCCCAGAAAGTAAATTTACTTAGGCAACACTCCTCGCATCTCACAAATCCCTGAAACGGATAATTGAGGATCTTACTCCAACAAATGCACTATCGACAATCGCATCGAATGGATGCTACGGTTTTAATAATAATAATACACTCTAACTTTTCAATCATCTCATCGTATATAAGAGCTTACTGGGGAATTAAATTTTGGCTAAAAACGTCCTTTCATTTATGGAGTTTTCCACAATCAAAAAGAATAGACCGTCTTAATTTTGTAATTTTGAGTTACATTCTGATTCAGAATAATAAAACCTATCCAAACGAATAAAAAATCTAAATAAATTAAATTCAAGAAAAAACGGTTATTAAAATTTCCAATGAATAAGATATCCAAGTGGTTATTTAAGCTAGTGTCATTTTTTTTTATTTCGATAAAAAAATTTGGAGTATCCATTCCTCGCAGAATTGGTCAAGTATTTTTTGGAGTTGGACTCTTTGGACGAAAACAATTGGATAAAATATTCAATCCTCATCAACGAGAACGCTTGCATACTATTATTTTTAAAAGCAATACACCTGAGGGAATAAAGTTTGATCGAGTAATTATATGGGCAATTGTACTAAGTGTTATTACGGTGGTTTTAGAAACAGTTTCTGAATTTCATCAATCATTTTGGTGGAGTTTTTTCATTATGGAATGGATATTTACCATCATTTTTACCGTTGAATATATTTTCAGATTATATTCTGCTCACCAGCCGCTGAAGTATGCCACTTCTTTTTTTGGTATCGTCGATTTGCTAGCAATTATTCCTTTCTACTTGGGATTTATTTTTTTTGGCGCTCAACATCTAATTATTATTCGAGCGCTCCGACTTCTTCGAGTATTTCGAATTTTCAAGATGGGACATTTCGTTACGGAAGGTGAAGTAATCGTTCATGCCCTTCGTGCGAGTATGACAAAAATTTATATTTTCGTTTCTTTTATTGTTTTGTTGGCCATGATAATTGGTTCGTTAATGTACATCGTAGAAGGTGACCTCAATCCAAAGATGGATAATATTCCAAAAGGAATTTATTGGGCTATCGTCACTTTGACAACTGTGGGGTATGGTGATGTAACTCCAATTTCTACCCTTGGAAAATTTCTAGCAACCATCGTTATGATTATGGGCTATGGTGTAATTGCCGTTCCGACTGGAATTGTAACTGCAGAAATTAGTGGCCGAGTGATGAATCTAAAAGAAGTTTTTATAGAAATTTGTCCTAGCTGTGATCAATCTGAACATCATACTGGAGCTAAATATTGCCATCGTTGTGGTGAGCCGTTGCCAGGCCAATAATTAACTGTAGTTACGCACTTTATTGATTCCCATATCCTTATTTTTTTTCCTTAAAAGAAAAATAGGCAAGCCATCCGACAGGATATGGCGGCATAAAAAAATTCAAGGCTATATCCTTTTTAATTGAAAGGAAAAAAATTCGGTTATAGTGTTGACTGAGTAGGGAAACTAAGAATTAGATCATGGTGCGTAACTTGAATTAATTCAAATCCTTCACCAATCGTTGCTTCGCTTTTTCATAAAACTCTTTATTTAAAACATAAAAACTCAGCGTCGCCTTCTCCCCTTCTAACATTACATTTACGGGATTGGAAATAATGATCCAAGGATTATTATAAATTGCATTTTCAATTTTTCGCTTCCTCCCCATTTCTTTGTTTCCTTCGTTTTCGAGAACGAAAGTTTTGAGCAAAGTTTTCGGGGTACTCTTTTGTCCAATCTTCACTTCCGTATTCACCAAGCGATATGGAATCAACATTTCTTCTCCTATATCGCTCATCATTTTGATGGCTCGGTTCCCAAATTCTACGATTGTTCCGGTATGCTCATTTACGGTTATCGAATCACCCAACTGCAACTTGTCTCCAAATTTAAAAATAATTCCTGCAAAATAATTTTTCCAAAAATCAAAAAACGCAAAAACAATTAATGCCAAAAGGACCATCGTCACCGGTAAACTTTTAACCAATGCAAAATAAATTACGGTAATCACATAAACCATCCACACGATGATTTCTATTCTCGCAAAACTTTTCAGATGAGCCTTGCCACTATCCTTGAGTAACATCATCGGTAAAATCAATCTTCGATAAAGATTAAATCCGATAAAGATAAGTAGTCCGAGTACGGCTAAAATAAGTAGCATAGAAAAAGGGATCCCGTTGATTAATTGCATTTCTTTTTATTTTATTTGTTCTCCATCGACTGGCTTCTAGCCAGCCGATGATACCGTGGTTAGTTTAAAATATTAATATTTGTCAACCATTTTTCCACATTTGGCTTTACCACATTATTCAAGGTATAGGTATTTTTCCCAACATCATCGAGCACCTCTGATTTTAAAAGTTCCCGCAGGTGGTTTGAAATTTCATCTGCATCTTCTCCAAATAAGGTCTTCAATTTTGTCTTGGTCAAATTTTTATTAATTAAAAATTGATACAAAGTCCATTTCCAATAAGCATCACCCACTTTCAACATTTCCAATTTTGGTTGCTCTTCCAACCATATTTTATTGTCAAAAAAACTAGTGACCTGGCGCAACCAAATCTGTAAACCTAAACCAATATTACCATCACTCTCCGTATAGATTTTGTTCATCAAATGATTAAAATATTTTCCTTCCAAGCGATTTTCTTCCCCTCGCAATTCCATATCTAAACCGCCAACTTTATGTCTTTCCAAAATTACTTCCTTCATGGCGTCTCGACTTACTGGCGATAAAATAATCGTAGAAGTCACCACCTTTTTCAGATCACGTTGCTTGCTCAAGGCTTCCATCGCGTGGATATTTACATTCAAAATAAAAGTATACTTGTGATGAAATTTTTCAATCATTTCGATCAAAATAGTCAACGCATCTTTTTCCAAAGTTCTATTCCACCAAACTTCGATGTCATTAATTAAGATAATCGAATTCGTTTTTAGGGCTGAAAAACATTGTTCCACATTACCCATTTTCCCAGTAGTCGAAGCAATCACTCGATTGAGTTGTTGAACAGATCCTTGTCTTCCAATCGAACTAATCTGATAAACGGTTCCTTTAAATTTCGCCTCCGCAATATATTCTGAGAAGTGAGTTTTACCTGATGAACTTTTTCCAGCAATCAATATTGCGCCTTTCCTTCCTTCCATGATCACCTTATCCAACTGTTCTAATTCTCGATTTCTGCCAATATATTCATGTTGCACCGGCAAGTGTTTGCCTTGAAATAATTGTTTATAATAAAATGGTAATTTTTCTAAAACTGATTTTGCAGGGTACATTTCATGAACAAAATTAAGCCCCAATTCGACATTACTTTTTAGATCATATTTTGATTCAAAAACAGAAACAACAGACTCGTGTTGCTTAGTCGAAACGGTGGTGTTCAATCCATTATACCATCCTGAAATTTTCCTTCGAACTTGTTCATTGATTTTGGCAATCCCTTTTTTACGTTTTGAAACGCTGATGTATCGACTCCAATTATCAGCATGTTCCACCAAATAATGGGTATCTAATTCCATTTGCAAATCATATTCTATCGCTCGTAGATTTTCGATGATTCTGATTTTTGTTGTTTCAAAAAGTTCTTTTTCGCTGGCAAATTTTGTTTGAACTCTTTCGAGTAATGCATCAACTTCTTTCTCCTCTTCCGATTCGTTTAGCGTATATTTTAAAAGATTAACTCGATTGATTTGCTTAAAGTAAATACTGGAAACATCACTTAAATATCTTTCTAAATGATTTTGTACTGGCCCATTTAAAATAGACTCCATGATAAAATCTACAATTTTTGGCAAGTCCAAAGAGATCGGCGACATGCCTTCTAATTGCAATTTTTCAAAATCCTCCATTAATGATTTACTCATCAAAACCGCATCTTCTTTAATGATCGTAGAAATTGGAGCAGTTTGCTTTTTCAATTTTTGCATCAACATTTCGATGCCAACAAATGGACTTTCATCTATTTTAAAATCCTCCAAAGACTTGATCTCTTTACCTGATTTATATTCTTGAATCAGTTTTTCCAAAGTAGTTGAGTATTCAGAAAATTGATTTTCAATTCGCAGGTTTACTTTTTCATTCAAGGTCTGCGTAAGACTTCCCACCCCTTTATTGATGAGTAAATTTGCTTCAGCCAATTTCAAATTGGTCTCCATCGAAGTGTGAATCACTTCCTGATTTTTGTTCCAGTTAGAGGGGAAAAACTGAATTTTTTCAAAAGCGATTTTTTCCTCTTTCTTATTTTTATTTTGTTGCAACAGTTTTAATTCATTTCCAAAGTTTGGGCTTTGAGAGATGCTAGTCAACTCATTGCAAAAATTTCTTCCCGCAGTCAATATTTCCAATTCGAAGTTACCAGTTAAGTTTTGGAAAAAAGATAAATGCTTTTTCATCAATTGTTTCAGGTCAGCAGTCAGCGCAATAATTTCTTCTTTTAGTTCCTGATTATTTTGATAAAAACCTTCTAACTCAAAAAGAGAATAAGTCATTGCAATCACCTCATTACTGGTGGTAAACAAATTATCAAAACAGTTTTTCCCAAAATTGAGATAGGTATTTTGAAGTGCTGGAATCAATATTTTGCTACTTAATAATTGAGCGGCCTTTTTAAATTTAAGGTTAGTTTTAACTCCATTATTTTGAAGTTTTAATTTATTGGGTGCTTTTTTTAACAATACATTTACTGATTCTAAAAAGGCGAAATTTTCTTCTCTAAAAATTTCATTTAGTACCGGTAGTTCCTCTGTTCGGAGTTTTTCCAACTTCGTATGTAAGTGTTGAAAAACCAATACAAATTGTTCATAAATATCTTCATCTGTTGCTCTAGGATTTTCCAATAGTTTTAATTCATTCAAAAGCATTTGGTAAAAACCAGTATATTTTTCTTGAATTATTCCGATTGCATTTTCAACAAATTGACTAGTCGCTTTTTGATATTCATCTTCAAATTGAACCACCTGATCATTGAGCTCTTTGGAATTAGCGTCAATAATTGTGGGTAACTCCGTCAAGTTACTTTCCTCATTTTCATGAAGAGGTTCGATCATTTCATCGGTAGAAGTAAAATTGATATCATCAAATTGACTAGATGCTTTGACCAATAAAGTTGTTCCAATTGTGCGAACCAAATCATTCGTGGTTGCAACAAAATCTTCGACCTCATTTTGATCAACTTCAGGAATTCCAACAAAAATTAAATCGGCCTCGGAGGAGTAAATCTTCATCAATTCATACAATGGTTTTTTCTCCAAAGCATTCCCTATAATTTTTATGGAAGCTACCACTCGAGCTTCTTCCAGAATCTTCCCCACCTTCTTTTCAATGACTTTTTTATTACTGTTGGTATCATCCACCAAGAGAATTCTGACACATGCATTCCTCCACTGATCAGATGAAAGTAGGAACTTGGCAATGTTCAACATCAACTCAGAATTGTTTCCAACACCTCGCCACCACAAATCAATTTGAGCATATTTTCTCCAACCAAATCGTTCATCGTAATCCAAATAAAGTACATTATAATCAAGGTCAATTAACTTCTGAGTCATCTGCGCAAACCAAACTGGATCCTTGGTGTTTTTTGCCCATCCCATCAAAATTGTATTCGGTTCGATTCCTGAAAATCCAAAAGTAGAAGCGATCGATTCAATTCCTTTGAATTCATTCTTTACTTCAACCTGTCGTCCAAACACACCGTATTTTTTCAGAATTTCATCATTGACACTTTGTTCATGTTTTGGAAATAAAACTTTTGCATCTTGGTTTTCATACAAATCAAAATTAGTGACAAAACCCCGACTCCCCACCAACTCTTTACTAAATTCCAACAAGTGAGGTCGATGCGTCGTCCCTGCGCTAAACAATAAAACATTCGGTTTCCAATTTCTTTTATGATCTTGCTTCTCATCCATTCGCCGCAGTCCCGTCTTGACCACCGACGACCAAACGCTTTGCCAAATATCTCCCGAACCAAGTGCCAATTCTTTTTTTGCCAACCAAAAATAAATTCCTCCAATCACAATAAATGCAACGATCATCGCTACCATATCCAAGCGAAACATCACTACAAATGTGGCGATAAAACCAACTAGTCCAATCCATTTTTTGACTTTAAATGTTGGGTTGAAATCTGTACTCGCCCAACTTTCCAAGAAGAAAGAAATGTTGATAAATCCGTAAGCCGCCAAATAAAACATAGAACAGATTCGTGCAATCGTATCCAACTCTCCAATTAAAATCCCACCTTCGGCTATCAATACAGTTAAGATTAATGCATTGCGAGGTTCGTTATCTTTGCCTACCCCTTTAGCAAATCGTCGAGGGGTAATTTTGTCCACAGACATTGCTTGCAAAATTCTTGGGCCACCTAATATTCCACCTAAAGCAGAAGACAAAGTTGCTCCCCAAATCCCTGCCACAACTGCTGGCGCAAACCATGCTAATTTCCTAAGGACATCATTATCTGTTCTTAAAATTTCGCCATCTACTTTGAAAAATATAAAAGTTGCCAATCCAATATAGACTACAAAACCAACTGCGATGGACCATAAAGTTCCTCCAGGAATTGATTTTTTAGGATCGCTCAAATCGCCCGACATGGCAATCCCTGCAGTAAATCCAGTTACCGCTGGAAAGAAAATCGCAAAGATCGCTTCCATCGAAACACCTCCTTCTGGCGCAAACATCGGCAATGAGGTCGGTGCTGCTGGAGAGGTTCCAAACAATATCGAAATAATCGAAAGAACGATCGCTGCCAAAATAAAAAACTGCGCTCTCAACGCTAATGAAGTACTGATAAATGCGATGGTAGTCAAAGCCAATAATGCTAGAGAACCTCCTAGTCGCAATCCATTTATATCAGATGCAAATCCAAAATAAGAATTAAAACTTTCTGCAAAACCAATCAAATAAAGTGCAATACTCAATGCCGTTCCTACAAATAAAGTCACCCCAATCGCTCCCCCAATCGGTAATCCCAAACTTCGAGACAAAACATAATAAACGCCTCCTGCTCCTACTTTTTTGTCAGTCGCAATCGAAGAAATACTCAATCCTGTGGTGATGGAAATTACGTGTGCGATGACGATAATGATAATCGTCCCGATCAATCCTGCATTCCCTATTACCCAACCTAAGCGCATGTACATGATGACTCCTAAAATCGTCAATAAGGAAGGCGTAAACACTCCTGCAAAAGCTCCAAATTTTTTCTGATTCGACATTTATTATTGTTTATCTTCTTTGTCCAAAACAACGGAAAGTAAAATAAAAGGGAATTTAATTATATTTTACTTTATTATTTCAAGAAGGTTCGTTTTTTAACCATATCGAGACTCTCCATATTCTCGAAAAATTGAGAATATCATAAGATTAGAAAAAGATAAAAAGGAAAGTTCTATTATTTAGATTGGATACGAGACTTGGTAAGTTCCGCTACTTAGGAATGCGAATAAAATAGATTCAGAATTTTCGGTAGCTTATTTTGTGCTTAGTTTTTGCTTTGAAAGCATGAGTTTATCTGGATAAATGATTGATTTCAAAGGGGAAAATAAGGACAAAAGTAGTAGTGAAAATTCTGAATCTATTTAGAGCGCATTCCTTAGAAGTAATATTAAAAATTATTATTTTTTGGATTGGCTTTGTTTTCTTATTACACAATACATAGTTTATTGGCGAATGCTAAAGTAAAAATATTTTTGATAAATTTGGTGAGTCCTATTTGGAGTATCAAAAAAATGTTTCATCCCGAAAACTGAGGAATCCCAAATTATCTATTATTTTTTTCGGGATGAAACTAGGAGCTTGTTATTTATCAGCTATCCTTTCCAAAAACAAATCTTGAAAATCAAAACTAAAATCAATATTTGGTGAAATCCCTTTCATCTTAATACTTTCTGCTTTTCCATTTTCATCTAAACTAAACATCGCAAAGGCATCTGCATTCATATCTTGGTATTCCCATTTTACGGCAAAAGTATTCGCATTATAAAAAGCCATCGAACCGTTGAGTTTTGGAGATCGGTGGCACTTCATCCATAATTGGTCATTTTGTAACAATACTTCTACATTTCCAAACCAATTATCTTTATACATTCCTACAAAGTTCTCAGGTTTGATCTGATCGTCATTTGTAGTGGCTACTTTTTTCCAAACTTTATCTACCACTTCATCACCAGATTCTTGTCTGCCTTGAAGTCGTGTAGCATATTTTTCCACCCATCCAAAATCTTCCAATCCTAAATACTTATCTAATAATGTATTTGTAATGGCAGAAAAGCCAGCACCGCCTCCGGGTTCGGTATTTGTCAAAATCACAATTCCTAAATTGAGCTCTGGGATGATAGTCGTTTTGGATAACATCCCAGGTAATCCACCGGTATGATTAAATACCACATATCCATTCATATCACTAATTCCCCAACCCAAACCATATGCATTAAAGTGAGATTTATAATGATTAGTAGGTGTTGGATTAAATCCCATATTAGTATGAGGTCGCCACATCTCTGCATGATTTTCTTTGGAAAAAATAGTCGTTCCATTGTGATCACCATTATTCATTTGTAGCAACATCCACTTGGTTAAATCATTTAGGCTTGCATATATTCCACCTGCAGCAGCACCAAGATCAATTTCAAAATGTTCTAATTTATTTAATTTCCCATCAACAGTTGAATGAGGCATTGCCACATTTTCTTTATCAGATAGCCTTGAATAAATGCCCGCAGAATTATTCATCCCGATAGGTTTCATAATCTTCTTTTCTACAAATTCGCTCCAACTCATTCCACTCACTTGCTCGATAATTTCACCTGCGACTACGTAGAGTAAATTATCATAATCGAATTGAGTTCTAAAATCCGACACCTTTTTTTGATATTGAAAACTCTGTAAAATATCCTCCATTGTAAAATCCCCTCCATCTGGAAAAAACATCAAATCTCCTGCACCTAATCCTAAACCACTTCGATGTGTCAACAAATCAACTATGGTAAAATTAGCGGTTACATAAGTATCATACATTTTAAACCCAGCTAACTGGTCAACCACTTTATCTGACCATTTCAATTTTCCTTCATCAACCAAAATTGCAAGTGCTGCTGCCGTAAATGCTTTACTATTTGAAGCGATCGCAAATCTTGTATTTTCATTTACTTTTTCTTTTGTCTTCACAGAGGTAACACCATAACCTTTGCTATGGATGACCTTCCCATCCTGGACAATGGCAATGGCTATTCCTGCAATATTAAATTTTTCCAAAACATCGTTGACTAATTGATCAACTTCGATATTGGAAACTTGTGCCTGACTTCTTTCAATCATTCCAAATTGGAAAAACACCAAAAAGAGAAATCCTATTTTTAAATTTTTCATTTGTTTTATTTTTACTAACTGGGCTTAAAATTATTTCACGAATATAAATACTCTCTTTCACAAAGAGATCAAACAATTCATTCTTTTAATTAAGAGCATGTCTAAAAAAATAACGAACTGACAATCAGTAGTTTATGGTTCTAACAATAGTAACAACTATCACATCATCTCCTACATCCTTACTATGTGATCTTAGGAACTGGCCAATAATAAATTTACCAATTGAACTGCTTCTTTTGCCCTTCTTCATTAAAAAGCCTCGACATTTTGTTTGCCAATTAGTATGCATATAAAAATAAATAAAATAACCAATCAATTTTAATTAATAGCTTGTAAATTTATTTTATTACATTAAACATAGTGACCAATAAGGTAAAATACAGTAGCGAGCATCTGATAAAACCAAAAATATAATTGCGAAAAAAACTAAAAAAACTAAAAAAACCAACTAACTCTTAAACTCTTAAACTCTTAAATCCCCTATTATGGTAAAAAGGTTTATCCTTATCATTTTATCCCTTTCTATAATTTCTTTACAAAACATATTTTCACAATGTACCGATGGAACTCAACCTGAATGTCAATGTTCAACAGCTCCAGTATTGTGTACCGTAGATGATCTGGATAATTATACGTTTTCCATGTCGTCCTATCAACATCCACAAGATGCCCCACAACCACTTTGCCCGGGAGCAAATAATACGGTTCCGAATAATCCAACATGGTTCGCATTTACAGCGTGGTGTAGCGATTTGACATTGGAGGCGAGCTTTAGTAATTGTACTCAGATGTCAGGTTCGATAGGAGTTCAAATTGCAATTTATGAGGACTGTACCTTTACCAATGCAGTAGCGTGCAATGTTGCAGGAAATTCTTGTAACACAAACAATAAAACCCTGACGATGACAGGATTGACGGTTGGGGGAGTATATTACTTTTTAGTTGATGGTTGTTTAGGTTCTTATTGTGATGTGACAATTGATATTATTGGAGTTTGTGGAGAAGAAGAGATAGAGCCTTGGACGCAAGGAGTAACTGGTGAGACAAATGCTTGTGGAGGAAATACGGAAACTTATTCTGTAGAAACTTTATTAGGCGCTGCAACTTATCATTGGTTTGTCGATGGTGTTTTGGTGGGAACTTCTTCTACGCCGACTTTTGATATTGCTTGGGCAACAGCTGGTTCTTATCAGTTATGTATTGACGCATCGAATGATCCATGTGTACCAATTACTGATTTACCTGTTGAATTATGTACGACCATAAATGTTTATGAATCGGAAGCAGGTACGATAACCGCTCCTACCCCGCTTTGTCCAAATGATGTAGCGAATATTTCTGTATCAGGTTATAATATGGGAATAGATAATGCGCAAGCGATTTTGATTACGGATGCGTCGGGAGTTATTTTGGAAGTCATTAGTGGAGGTTCTGGAACTTATACTTCGACGACTTGTGGGACTTTTACTTTATATAGTTATAATTATATTCCTGCAATTGGAACTGTGCCGGTGGTGGGAAATAATGTAAGTGCATTTGATTGTGCGGTAGAATGTTGTGATTTGGAAAGCATGATACTTTCATTTGAAGACACTGACCCGCCTGTTTTTCCAAATCCTCCTGCAGATGAAATATTGACTTGTGCAGACTTAGTTCCAATAATGACAGATTTGGATTGGACAGACAATTGTGATGGATCGGGAACAGTTGCGGGTATGGAATCGGGAAGTGCAGATGCTTGTAATGGCGGAACAATTACTAGAAATTGGGAATATATTGATGGCTGTGGAAACACAGCTACTTATATTCAAACCATTACAGTTTCTGCTGCTCCTGCTCCTACTTTTACCAATCCTCCTACTGATCAAACGGTGACTTGTGATAATATTCCAACAAGTGCAGCTGATCTGAGCTATACCAATGGTGCTGTAGGTGCCTGTGAAATTTCAGGAATGGTTCCCCCAACTCAATCTGGATCTGCGGATATTTGTGGGGGTTCATTTTCTTTTACTTGGGACTTGACTGACCTTTGTGGAAACACCATTTCTCATACTCAGAATATTACGGTCACTCCTGCAGCAGCTCCTGCTTTTATTAATCCGCCTGCTGACTTAGTTGTTACTTGCGATAACATTCCAACTGGTGCAGCTGACCTTGATTATACTAATAATGAAAATGGGACTTGTCTTGTTATGGGATCAGTTTCGCCAACTCAATCTGGAACTGCTGATATTTGTGGGGGAACCATTTCTTACACTTGGGATTTTACTGATATCTGTGGAAATAATATTTCACATACCCAAAATATTACCGTTACTCCTGCAGCTGCTCCAGCTTTTTTAAATCCACCTGCTGATCAAACAGTTACTTGTGATAACATTCCGACTGCTGCGCCTGACTTGGATTACACTAATAATGAAAATGGGACTTGTCTTGTTATGGGGACAGTTTCGCCAACTCAATCTGGAACTGCTGATATTTGTGGGGGAACCATTTCTTACACTTGGGACTTTACTGATATCTGTGGAAATAATATTTCACATACCCAAAACATTACCGTTACTCCTGCAGCTGCTCCAGCTTTTTTAAATCCGCCGGCTGACTTAGCCGTTACTTGCGATAATATTCCAACGGGGGCAGCGGACTTGGATTATACTAATAATGAAAATGGAAGTTGTCTTGTCATGGGAACAGTTCCTCCTACTCAATCTGGAAGTGCAGATATTTGTGGTGGTTCATTTTCTTTCAATTGGGATTTTACAGATGGGTGTGGAAACAATATTTCCCATACGCAAAACATTACGGTGACGCCTGCGGATGCACCTGCTTTTATAAACCCACCAGCCGATCAAACGGTTACTTGCTCCAATATTCCAACAGGTGCGCCTGACTTGGATTATACTAATAATGAAAATGGGAGTTGCCTCGTCATGGGAACCGTTTCGCCAACTCAATCGGGAAGTGCGGATGAATGTGGTGGTACTATCTCCTACACTTGGACTTTTACAGACATATGTAACAATACAATTACGCAGATACAAAACTATACAGTTGCCCCTGCACCACCTGCTGCTTTTATTGGAAATTTACCACAAGCCATAACTGTTGATTGTGATAATGTTCCTGGAATTCCTAGTGCATTGCAATACACAAATAATGAAACTGGAGTTTGCGCTATTGCTGGATTTGCTCAACCAAGTCAATCAGGAAGTTATAATGAATGTGGAGGCTTGATTGTTTTCCTTTGGCAATTTACAGATGCTTGCGGAAGAACGATTTCGCATAATCAGAATGTTACAGTTGATCCAGCACCACCTGCGGTTTTTTTAAATCCACCGAGTGCTACAACTTTAGATTGTTCTGCTGTTCCAAATACTTTACCAACCTTAAGTTATACCAATAATGACACAGGAGCTTGCTCGATAGATGGATTTGTAACAGCTATTCAATCTGGTTTTTATGATGCTTGTGGAGGAAATATTACTTACACTTGGACATTTACAGATGATTGTAATCGAAGTATCTCTCATGCTCAAAATGTGATAGTTACTCCTGCTAGTGATCCTATGTTTACCAATTTGCCACCTGATATAACAATTAATTGTGGCGAATCATTTCCTACCCCAATCATTCTTCCTTATACAAATAATGAATCTGGAAGTTGTGCGATTACTGGAACTGTTCCTGCAACTGTAACCAGTAGTGGAAATGGAGGTATGAGTTATACGTGGACATTTACTAATCCTTGTAATAATTTAACAATCACTCACACTCAAATTGTCGATCAAACACCTTCGCCTGATATTACCATCAACCCAACTCAAGTAATTTTTTGTGAAGGAGAAGTATTTGACCTATCAACAATTACAGTTACTGATTTAAATAATACGAATCCAAATATTACTTTTCATTCAAGTACTCCCGCAACTATTGCGAACCAATTGTCTTCGTCAATAGTGAGTCCCATCATTACTACCACTTACTATATTTTAGCCTCCAACAGCTTTGGTTGTGCGGACGAAACTAGTTTTGATGTGGTGGTGGAAGAACCTCCGTTTGCGGGTTTGGATGGAATGGGAGAAATTTGCTATGACTCTCCTAACAATATAAATTTATTCAGTTATTTATCAGGAGCATATACTCCAACTGGAACGTGGGTAGATACTTATGGATATGGAGTTAATCTTTCTAATCCAAATAATGTGAGTCTGGTTGGGCTTCCCGCGGGGAGTTATACTTTCGATTATTTTGTTGCTTCTGGAGGAGTCTGCCCAGACGATGTCGCATCGGTTACTTTAGAATTCTTGCCGGAAGTTTTTATTACTGCCTTTGATATTTTATGCGCGGCTGATCCTAATTTTTACGAAGTGTCTATCAATAATCCTGGATTTGATATTATTGTTTTGGCTGGGACTTATGTTGATTTGGGAAATGGCCAGGGGATAGTTACTGATATTCCGATCAGCCAATCATTACTTATTATTGCAACTAATCCTTCGAATCTACTCTGCACCTTCACCTTAAATATTTCACCGCCAGATTGTGATTGCCCTAATGTCGATCCTCCGGTGAGCAATGGAGATGCCATTATTTGTGAAGGTTCTCCTGCTCCTCAATTATCTGTTACTGTGGGAACTGGCGAAACAGCCA
>Ga0115005_10000744_pt1 | contig 25206 bp, 20 predicted proteins | sample ArcOceMetagenome_FD_87163 | JGI IMG/M metagenome (GOLD analysis project Ga0115005, IMG submission 87163) | Marine eukaryotic phytoplankton communities from Arctic Ocean - Arctic Ocean - Greenland ARC118M Metagenome | ecosystem: Environmental > Aquatic > Marine > Oceanic | place: Arctic Ocean...
GTGTGCGTGTTCTCTGTTAAGGCTATTCACCTCTGTGAAACACAGGTAAATCATCCTTTAATCATAACGTGCACGAGGTTCGATTTTAAACTTTATGAGCTCTCATTTGATGCTTATTATTACTTGAGTGCTTTTATCATAATTCTACACAGTAACCTACAAATACATTTCTTCTTCTTGCCTTCGTTGAAGCCAATTCATCACAACATCCTTTGTTTGACCCCCAAACATCAAATGTAAAATAGTGTCTTGATGCCCCATGTTTAAGAATTCCACCTTCAATTTATCATATCCAATTCCTCGCAGTGTTTTTGCCGCACGATTTGCAGCCGTAAACGGAACAACATCGTCTTCAACGCCATGAAGCAGAAGAATATTTGGAAGAATATCAGAATGCTGCGACATGGGCAGTGATGAAGACTTTGCCAATCTTGTAGCGGGGGAGTATAGCTTGAACGAATCTATTGTGTATCCTGCAGCAGGTCTCATTGGAGAAATTTCTTCTACTCCTCTGCTAGCTTCAAAATCAAAATGTTCGCCGATGGAATAGACCCCGGATAATGCCACAACATGATCGAATTGGAGCGCCTGATCATCATCTCTTATTCGTGAAAAATCGGGAGACGTCACCCATCGTTCAATTCTTTGTACCAGTGTCATCAATGCAATATGAGCGCCAGAGCTATGTCCCATGAGCGTGATTCCTATCCAATCTTCATCGTTTACACCCTCTGGCTGCTTCAACAGATGAGGACATCTAGTAGCAATAGTTCGCGATGCTAATTCTAGATCGTCAATTTGATCCTGCATGTTTCCATCAGGATAAGATCGATATCCTACGATCGCGACAGCCATGTTGGCTTCCAGGAAGGGAGTGGCAGCTAGTCTATACATCCACGGTTTCCCACTACCCCATGCACCTCCATGCTGAAATGCCACCATAAAACAAAAAGTGAGAATTTGCAAAAAAGGTGGGATACAATTAATTTCATAACAGTACGAGATTCAAGTTAACTCACCACAAAGAAAACCAGACCACGTTGTTTACCCGGATCTTGCGGAAGAAACAAATCCACAAATTGCGATGAATGGTTTCCATATTCTAGATGAACTTTCTCTCGACTCAGCTTAGCATAAGTGAAAATTGCTTTTGGATCATTATCCCTGAGAATAGATGGAGACGATGCCGCTAAGAGAGCGTCAAATAGGCCACGTGCCACACCACTGTCTCGTAACCAATTTTGACGCAAAGAGCTGATTCTTGCCTCTGCTTCAAATGTCTCTTGCTTGACCGATTCTTGAATATCAATCACAAAGGCAACCCGTCCATTTTCCAAGGTAAAGAAGGTGCACCCACGACTATATTTCTGCTGCTGACCTTCTACGGCAACGACCCAGCGAACTGCAACCTCCATTGTCCCCGGCAGATGTGGTGACATCGAAGCAACTATTTCTTCCGTCTCAAACGTAACCCCATCCGGCAATTTGGCCAAACTGCCTACATATGATTCTCTTTCTCGACCTGGTCCGTCCTTCATGACGCCAATTGCTATACAATTTTCCCACATCATATTCCTCAGTCCTTCGTAATCCCGTTGGTTTCTAGCCTCCAGAAATGCAGTGACCGCATTTTCAACTGTGTTCTCAGGTGCTTCGCTACTATCCATGAATGCACCTCTAATATCTCCTTTATCTAGGACTTCCTCTGCTCGAAGGGTAGAACTATCGAGCTTCCCTCCTTCTTTGACATCAAACACTTGTGAAATCAATCCATCGCTCACGGTATAAAAGGTGATGCCATATTTCTTCTTTGAATCTTCACCTATGAGTACATTACTCTCAAGTGCCACTTCATTCGAACTGTCTACACCATCAACGCCACCATCAAAAGACGAAGAGGTCCAGTACTGGTAAAATATAGCTACTTTGACATCTATGTCACCATTTCGATCTACAGAGGTACCAGTAGTGACGTATCCTACATTCATCCATGGCAGGGTATCATTGATGTGAAACAGCGAGGTAGGAGATTGCTCCAATCGCCTAATTAAGGCATCTTTGCCGATAATGGGCTTGTAGAAGGATGTATCTGTAAATTCTATAGTTTCATGAAAGAAATCAAAGATTGGATACTTGGAACCTGATTCCAAATTTTTTCCAATGGTCATGAATCCATTATTATCGGAGAGGGAGGAGATGAAGGAGGAGACAACTTCTCTGGCTTGCAATTCTGCCGCTTGTCGAAGCAATGCATCGTTGGTGAGCCTCATTCGACGGGCCGTCCTGGATTCCGTTCTCCCAAATCCTCCCGTGTAAGAATTTAACAGGAAACTCTCATTCTGTGCATGACTTCTTTTCGCTATTCCGAATTTTGTGGCCCCTCCTGGTGAGATAAATGCGATGGCGTGATCTTGCAGGAGAAAATTGAGGACGAGTAGAGCTGACAGGAGGCGGAGATGTGCATACATTTTCATTTCAAGAAGACGCCTCAATCTTCTTTCACAACGATTGTACACTATACTACCGCAAAGTTTCCAGACGAGAATAAGAGAAATTTTCGTGGAGTTTATAAAGTAGAACGATTTTTACTGAACAGACAGCTTTTGTTTTTGTCATGTACGAATAATTTCAAATTATTGTCAAGGTTCCTTTCTTCCTGTGGTGGTGTTGTTGATTTGATGACGACGCCTTTTCCATGTTCTCTTCTCATCTTTGCAAAAATGTCATTTTAACGGCTGCGCGTGCAGTTTCAACCGCCCATCTTGTCAGAATTCCCAACCCAACAAGTATACAAACCCTCCGATTTCAGGACTTTAGCTGGTAAAACGCGACAAAAGCATTTTCAATTTTTCTCAGCGACAGATCCACCAGACACCTGAAGAATGGAGCCAATCCGACTCGAGCATTTTCATTTGGCACACTCCGACCGTCTTTCGATAAGAAACTTCCGGTTTGACAGCGCCCGGAGCTGTTAGCTGTCATCCCAAATAAAACTTTTGAACTCAAGGGGAGATTCATCAATTGCATTACATTGCTTTAGTCCACTTCACTTGATCACCGGTTACATCCCTGCCATTTTAGCAGTAACCTACTAGCAGTCCACCGTCACGATTGCAAAACAAGTCAGTAAAGGGTTAAATAGCGTTGGGCTGATCGCGGTAAGATCCGAGATATTTAGTTACCGCCGCCGGTCGACATTCATCCGCTCACTCCGAAAGTTTGACTCGCTCAAAGCATTTCGAAAACCTGCAATCTTTATTTGGACAGTAATTCAAAGAACAAGAAATCCAATTCGAATCGATTCATTCCATTGCTACTATATCTAGCCAGGTCGTAGAGTGTGCGCTATTGCTATTAATTACCACTTGAGCTACAGCTATCGCCGTGTCTAACCGGATTCCATTTGCATACACCAAACATATTCCTGTGCGGATCTCAAGGTACGTTTTTGAAAATACCGTCTGCATTTTGAGAGACTATTTTGCTTCATTCCTTCCTGTGTGGTATGTTGTAGGAACCCACATGCCTGCATACCTACAGTACCGTCTGACTTTTGCAGAGGTATGATGTTGGGTAATTTACCTCCCCGGACTTGGCATTGTGCCTTGATAATCGCGTCACCGCCAACAATGTTCATGGCATGCCCCTTGGCTGCCGAGCCATTAAACGAGCCTCTGTCTTAACAATTTTGATCAATAATCCAATGAGCCTTTCTCTCACACTCTTTTGCATTGCAACGACACATAACATCCCTATAGACAAACATGTACTTTTCAGAAGAAGAATCCACGAGTTCACGCGACGACGACGACGATGATTTGATGCTGGAATCCACCAACCAGCCTCCAGCACCCATCCAGCACAATGCCAAAACGCTTCGTCTGGGAATGGATGAATCCTCCGATCAAGACGATGATAACGATCAAGCTCACAAAGAAGAAAGCATGATCTACGAATCGGATGAGGAAGAGGAAGAGGAAAATAACGAGCACAAGGCAGATGCTGACGCTGATTCTGATTCCAATTCAGAAAGCGAGTTTCCATCGGAACAAATCCCATCTTCAAAACCTAGAGGAAAAGTCCTCAGAATTCCATCCAAACAGGACGACATTAGCGATGACGACGATAACGATAATGAGGAAGAACCTCAAACTGCCGCCGTCATGGCAGAAGTCGAAGATGATGACCAAGACTCTGCAGTCTTGGACACGGAAATGGGTGACGAATTGTCAGTCGCCGAAACTTCCATCTTTGACGAATTGGAATCAAACATCACCACCGCTACGCCCGTCAAGGAGGACGATGGCGGGGAATTAGCCGTCGCAGTAGCGGTCGATACGGAAGGAGACGCAGATCCAAATGCAGCCGTGGCTGCGGTAGTCATGGACGGAAACGAATCCGAAACGAGTGAAGTAGCCGCCGTCGCAGAAGTGGTGGCGCCGAAGAAAGTTCGAAAGAAACCAGGTCCAAAACCCAAGAAGAAAGAAAAGGGTAGGTCCAGCAGTAGCAAAAAGAAAAGTGGGGGCGGGGGAAAGCGCCGCAAAAGAGACTCTGAGGATCATGTGAGAGATCATGTCCATATCAGCAGTTCTGGGTCTGCATCGACGATTTCAAGGGAGAAACTGGATGCTGCGCAGAAAGCGAGGGATATATTATTGAATTCTGCCAAAGAGACGTCATTTAAGGTTTCGGAGTCGCACATAATTCGGAATTTTGGGAGAATTAAGGTGGAGGATAAGGAGGAGCCTTATTTTTCCAATGCTACGTCTCTTTTTCCGGTGGGATTTTCCTGTGACCGCTTTGAGTTTAGTCCTGTTCATGGGAGGGAGCTCAAGTTGAGGTGCGAAATTTTGGATCGCAAAGATTATGCAGATGGTGATGCAATAAAAGATGGCAAATCAAATGCAAAATCTCCCATCTTTCGTATTACTTGGGGGCAGGGGATTGATGAAATTGATCATGGTAAACCATTCCCATTTGATCTATACTCAGCTTCGGCTCCTTTGGGAAATGAAGTGGACACCGTTGCTGTACCAATGGGCTTGGACGTACCAATTGTACCAGAGCCAGAGATGCGCGTAAAGGTACGATTTGATGATGATGTTTGGTACCGTGGGACAATTACAAAAGTTGCGAAGAAGACCGCAAACTCTGATACCAAGGAGAAGAAGAAGAAGAGGGGGACAAGAAGTGCAAAGAAAAACTTGAAGAATCATTTTAGTGTCAAAATTCTCTACGATGATGGCATGAAGGAAGAAGTTTTTTATCCTGATCCCGATGTCGTGCTGGTTGCGCCTGGTAAGTGATTTTTGCAGGTCATGTTTTCATCTTTGCTTGAAGCATTCATTTTTGTACAAGTATCTACAACTCCCTACATTTATGACTCCATCACTCACTCATGCTCTCTATGCCAGGTTCAGAAGGAATTGATGTTGGACACACCATCAATTTGACGGAAGTGAATGGTAAACCTGTCATTTCTGTATTCGGTTCGACACCTTTGGAAGCTTGGGCAAACGCACTAATCAAATTGGGTCTTATTGATGAAGTTATGTACGAAACAGCGTTGGAATCCATTGCAGTTGCTAGGGTCGATAGCATGAATGAGGTTAAAGAAAAAATGGAAACATTGAAGCGACAACGTCAAGAAGCGAGGGCTCGACAACTTCAAAAAATGAAAGACCAGTCAGATGTTTCACAGTCGCCAATGGGTGCACGGAATGGTGATGATAATGAAGGTGGTGGAACTAAAGAGTCAAGTGCGCAAAATGAGAACACAGAAAAGGAAAGTCCAACAGGGAAAGAACAAGAATTAAGGGATCGAGCGAAGAAACTTCTCGAAACGTATGATAACCGTGTCAAGGAGTCAAAGAAGCTTTCAATATCGCTTGCCGACGCTCGTATCCATGCTTTAGGGCGTTTTTTATCTAATCCGTTCTATGGGGACCAAGTACAACAAAGAACTTGGTTGATTTCCGTTATAAAGAAGGAAAAGTCCAAGATGGGTAGTACAGGAAACAAGCGCAAGATTGTAACTCCCACTGACATTCTTGATCGTAATGCAACTTTCTATAATCTTGAGATAGAGCGGCTTCTGGAGGGTCTTCCTGGTTCTGAGTTTTGCACAGATTATGTATTCCATGATGTAAGGGGCAATGGAGCATCCCATTATTCATTTGTGCACGAGGCGAAAGTACGGAAGGAGAAGGAAAAACAAAAGAAGAGGAGGCGTGCAAAGGAGAAGGAAGTCAAGGATTCAGTTGATCGGGAGAAAGATCGCAAGAGGAAGGCACGCGAAGATGAACGTGAAGTTCGAAAAAAGCAAAAGATGAATGAAGTTGACCAGCAGAAGAAACTTAGACAAGAAGAGCGATTGTCGCGCCTTGCGACCCAAGTGGACGAGCGCTTATTCAAGGAGGCTTGTTTCCAAAGAGAGAGGGTTGTTTTACTCGCATCGAAGCTTTGCGGCAAAGAAATAGCCCGCAGGAAAAAAGCTGTCGAAACTATTGCAGCTCATAAGGTTGAAAATACAAAATCTTTCAAAGATGAGGGATCTTGCACACCTCAAGATCTGCCGCCTCTTGCGGATGAGTACGATTTGGATGTTGTCAGGATATTCGATTTCCTCGTTACATACAAAGAATACTTTTGTGCACAAAGTGGTATGAAGACACTGCCATCCCTTGATGTATTACAGAGTGCCATAAACGCCTTTTCATCGGCATCTGCATACCAGTCTAAACGAAGCGAGGCCTCAATAATTTTAAACAACGTGGCCGCCGCGATGTGCAAACCTCTTACATCTTCCTTGATCAAGACTCTTTCATCTGCACTCACGACCTCTCTGAACGATGATGAAACTCCTAAAGACAAAAAACAATCAATGATGGACCCAGATGATTTCCCAGTAACACCGTCAACTTGGAAAGAAATTTTCCGGCTTTTCTTGCTGAGTGATGCTCTCAATGAACAAGGCTTGACAAAGATAGAACAAACTCATGTGTTGAGAGGATATCGCAGCGGTGGCCATCCGAATTCGAAGGAGGCGAAAAGAATACGGAGAGGGGAAGACTCTGCACTTGTATTGCGGAGGCAGGGAATGATAATAATTGCTGACTCGTTAGTTTCCAAAAAGGGAAGTATTGGGAACTCTATTGTGGTGTCTGTACCATGTGCACCGTCTGCGGGTCCTTCTGATTGGATTTACTATCTTCACAATGTCAAGTCTCTTCCATCGAACGCTGCTACATCAATGAAATCGAATCTCAAAAAAGCTCTGAAATTGTTGAAATCTTCACAAAAAGGAGATGCAAACGATTCTTACCTTTCGAAGCTTGAGAGCAACATTGATTTGCTGGATCAGATTGGAACGACATTTACCTCGACGTCTGAAACCATCAATATTTGCAAAAAAGTTCGTGCCAGTGTTCTTCGTTTGCTTGATAGAGCAAGTGGAGAGCTGTATTCGTCGGACAAGGCTGCCGAAGTCGTTTATCGTAACTTGCATATTGCAGGAATGAAAGACAAGGACATGTCTGCACTGTCCTTTCGTCCTAAATCAAGTAGAGCAAGATCAGGTATTCTAGGCAATCTTCTAATCACTGAAGCAGAATACAAGAAATGTAACATTGAGAAAGAGGCTTATATGGAAGCTGCAAACAGATTTAAGGACGAACAAGAGCGAAAGAATAAAGCTGCGAATGCTGATGATGACGACGATGATGATGACGATGACGACGATGATGATGATGAAGTTACGGGGGAGGAGAAAAAAGATACGCCTGAAGATTTGAATACTAGTGATGCGAAGGGTCCTTCCGTTGAAGATGAAAAGGCGGACAGGATGTTCAAAGAAACCGATTATGACGAGTTCTGCGCCGACGAGCCAAATGCTCCTGAACTATTGAGACGATGCCTTGCAGTCCTTCGGAACCTTTGTCTGTCATCCCCCGCAGAAACCTTTTTGTATCCAGTTGACCCCCAAACAAATCTACGATACTACGAGTCGGTCCTCAAGCCAATGTCTTTACGTGATGCAGGCAAATTCTTGCAATCAGCTTGTACGCAATCGTATAGCTCTGAATCAGAAGTCGAGTCAGTTGTGGCAGCATTCGCAAGAAAAGTTCGTCTCATTGGACAAAATGTGTCTTGTTTCTCAGCTGTTGGAGGTTCTATTATTAGTACAGCAGAAGAATTGTTGCGTATTTTCGAAAGATTATTCTTTGATTGGATTCTAGCTCCTTCAGACCTCCTTCCAGCTTTGGAAATGCTTGACGATGAACGATGCGTTGAATATCATCCATCAGATGATGAGGCTACAGTCCTTCTTTGTGATGGATGTGAAGGTAAATATAACACCGCTCGTCTGGTCCCACCACTTCGATCTATTCCGAAAGGTGACTGGTATTGTCCCAGATGTCGTTCTGGTCATTGTTGGAGCCTTGTCGATCCACGCATTGGTCAAGTTGTTAAAAACATTTTTGGAGAATCCAACCAATCGCGGGAGGAAGAAGCAACGGTGATTAGGTGTCACATAAGTGTTCCAGATGATGGGTCCAAAAGAAGTCTAAACTACATTGTTCGCTACAATGAAGGCGTTGAAGAACTTTGGACGTCAAGTGAAGTTGACAATGCACTGAAAGCAGCTGTAAAGTCTATTGAACCTATCAAATGTCTTGAGGCCGTCACGGAGAGTCCAGGGTATGGTTCTGGCACCGACAGTAGACTAGTACCCGATATACTCCCTGTGGCCCTTGATCCAAGAGTTTCAGACAGTGCAGCCCAAAGAGTCCTGTCAAGCTCAGTGTTCCGTGATACTGTCCTATCTTGCGCCGCGCTCCTTGTGAATGACATTGATGGTATGCATTCGTCGGAATTGAAGCGCGTGCTTAACCTTCTGATGATGAAATGCATGGTAAGCGATACACTTCAAGACCTTGCGAGTAAAGTTGAAAACGAATCGTATGCAAAACTGTCCGGAAAATCTACTGAAGTTTCGAAGATTAAGTCGATTACAGAGGTCATACCACAACTCACAGAAGACGAAACTGAGATGAATCTGGATAACGCTTCCTCGTCGAAACCTTCAAATGAAGAAAATACGGAGAATCAACCTGCATTAAGCGAGGCACAAAAAGAAGAGAAGAGGCAGAAATTTGTTATGATAAAAGCAGCAAAGAAAATGCAAAAAAAGCGAGAAGATGTGTTTTTGGCTAATGTCATCAAGAAACAAATAAAACCTGCGGTATCATCTCTGGAAGAAGATAAGATTTCCATGGTTATAAACAATGCCCTCGTTTCAAACGAGTTTGGCATTGATTATGCTAACACTAGATGTCAGTCGGTGCTGTGTCACTTTTGCGGTCTTTCTGATGTCGCGATTGGGACGCCACTTGTGCGTTTTCCCAATGAAGAAGAATGGACCAAGAGAGCGAAATTCATAACGGGAAACCAGAATAGTTTCTTGACAGCTGACATCAATTCATCATCAAAAAGCGAATCAACTCCAACCTCCACTGTGAAGAGTTCGGTCCTCGTCTCTGTGATAATTGGTGGCGAGGTCGTCGCAGATGACTATATATGCGATCTTGACAAATCTGATATTGATATAACCTCATGCGGCCTTGTGCCTCGAAATAATATTGGCTTTCAAAAAGAGCTGATGTCAAGGGCAAGTGCAGGGCCTCCAGTCATTTCAGGTTCCTTATCAGCTCACGAATGTTGTGCCTTAGCAGCACATAAAGCGAGAAAAGAAAAGGTGATTCAAGAAGGAAAAGAGCGTCTGTCAGAACAAATCGAGAGAGGACAAGGGAATGAGTGTGGAAGAACTCTTTCTATTGGAATTGACGAACGAGGTCGATCATACTGGAAGTTTCAGTCTGATCCTAAATCTTTGTTTGTGTTGGAAATGACAGAAAAAGACAAGCACTTCCTTCGCTTCTCTTCACCAGAGTCAATTGCAAGTGTCGTAATATGCCTGGGAAAGCACCGGATCGCAGAAGATTTGAAGGCTATTTATCCCGATACTCTCGCTCTGTTACTCAGTGGTAAATGGAAAGAGTTGTTACAGCAAAGAGCTCTCAAACAATATCGTAATCAAACACACGATAGCGATATTGAAATGGCCGACTCTCAAATCGAAGATTCTGATGTGGAAAGAACCCATAATGCTGGTGACGAAATTCTTGTTAATTCTGCCTCTGGTGATATGCTCTGGGATGCAAATATAGTCGCGCTTTCAAAACGCGATGAAGGCAGTTCTGTTTCTGGGTACAGGGTCCATTATAATGGCTGGAGCAGTAGGTTTGATCAGTGGGTTAGTCCCGATCGCGTTGTAGATTTGAACGATGACAACATTCAAAAACAGGTGCGTACGCGTAGCGATGTATTTGTCTTTCTACACCTTTTTCAAAATTGTATTTTATTCCTCACAATTTCGTTCGTAATAACGCGAGCAGCAGCAACAAACAGCTCAACTGGCTCAGGAGGCGGCGGACTTACCTCCCTTCTTACGCGAACTTACAGCTGCATCATATCTCAACGTCCCTAATCGCTCAAGGGGTATCGGCGATATGCCAAATCTAAGACGGATTCTAATTGCGCCACATTCTGCATCGACTGAAGACAAAGCTATCCTTGAGCTAAAGGCAGCCCTCCTGTTGGTGGAAGCAGCGTTGCCAAATGGATCAGTGAAAAGAGGAGTGTGGAAACCTCATACTGCAGTATATTGGCGATCTATGGTGATGAAATCATCAACTCCAGGCAACGTTATGGGTTGTCTTGTCTTACTGGAAAATATTTTGTCCAAAGAGTGGATTCGTTCAAATGGCGAGCATCTTGTTTCTTGTTTGCCTCGCCCATGGAAATCAATCAATGAAGCATCTGTTTCTTCGATTACACTGCGTCTTCGAACTTTGGATAAAGCTATCAAGTATGAAAAGGCCAAAAAAGAAAATTGGGAGGCTATAGATGATCTGGAAGAGGAGGAGGAGGATATTCTAGAGTAAGGACTGTCATTTTTATGCAGACTCTTCCTATCGTGTATGCAATAGTAATAAAGTCATTTTCAATCGATATCTTTTCTCGTCTTGGTAGTTGATACGAATTCAGTCAAAAAGTATTATACCTTAACCTATTTTATTGTGTTGCATTTACTGAAGGTATACGACGAGATGGTGGGTGCTAAGTAGCATTCCAATCTTCCTCCATGCGTTTGTCATTAGCAAAACATGCGCTGTTTATAATTGCTCAGCGCTACCTTCACCAGCCTTTTCTGCTGCATCCACAGCAGCTTGCTCAGCGGCCTTTTCCGCGAAGGATTCTACCTTCATTTCGACCTCTGCCTCGATACGCCTTTCTTGTTCAGCCCGGATCATTGCGGGTGTGAGAAAAGCGGGTGCGGGTGCTGGATAAGCCGGTGCAGGTGCAGCCGGAGCACTTCCAACATTATCCAAGTAAGATGATCCAATTCCATTGCCTATACTTGATTGAGGTTCGGGTGCAGGCTTACCCATTGCGCTTCCGCCGCCCATCTGTTCTAAATACGAAGCTCCTGCTGATGTTGGTGTTGGTGTTGGTGCAGGTGGAGCGGGATAAGCAAGATTTTCTTCAGCAGCCTTTGCTGCTGCGTCCGCTGTAGTTTGCTCAACGGCCTTTTCCGTGGCGGATTCTGCCTTCATGCTGACCTCTGCCTCGAGTGCAGGTGAAGCCGGAGCACTTCCAACATTATCCAAGTAAGATGATCCAATTCCGTTGTCTATACTTGATTGAGGTTCGGGTGCAGGCTTACCCATTGCGCTTCCGCCGACTATCTGTTCTAAATATGAAGCTCCTTCTGTTGAAGGTGCCTCAACGCTACTTTCAATAACGGGAGCTGGCGTTGGAGCTGGGGGCAATTGTTCAGAAACGGGGGGTGCTGGAGTGGGAGTAGGAGGAGCAGGTGGAGGGGATGGTGGAGGGGATGGTGTGGGTGCGGGGGGCGCTGATCCGTATCCACCGTCCTCGTCATTATCACCACCAATAAATTGAGATGCAACAGCTGCGATGACAACAGCTGCTGCTCCTGCGGCGTATTGTACAGCATTCTCCGGAAGAACAAATCCAGTGTCTTCAGGAATGGGAGTTATTGCATATTCGTTGGCCTGAACTAATGCCCTGGCTTCTGCCTCGGCCCTCGCCCTGGCTTCTGTTTCTGCCTCAGCCCTCGCCCTGGCTTCTACATTGGCCCTAGCTTGTGCTTCAGCCTGAGCTTTGGCTTCAACCTCAGCCTGTGCTCTGGCATTAGCCTCGGCCCTACCTCTTGCATCAGCCTCGGCCTGTGCTCTAGCTTGTGCTTCAGCCTGCGCTCTAGCTTGTGCTTCAGCCTTAGCTTTCGCTTCTACTTCGGCCCTGGCTCTAGCTTGTGCTTCTGCCTGTGCTCTAGATTCTGCTTCGGCCCTGGCTCTGCCTTCAGCCTCGGCCCTCGCCCTAGCTTGTGCTTCAGCTTCTGCCTTTGCCTTAGCTTCTGCCTGTGCTCTAGCTTGCGCTTCAGCCCTAGCCCTAGTCTCTTCTGCCTGTGCCTTTGCCTGGGCTTCTGCCTGTGCCTTCGCCTGCGCTTCTGCCTGTGCCTTTGCCTTTGCCTGGGCTTCTGCCTGTGCCTTTGCCTGGGCTTCTGCCTGAGCCTTCGCCTGCGCTTCAGCCTGAGCCTTTGCCTGCGCTTCAGCCTGTGCCTTTGCCTTTGCCTGGGCCTCTGCCTGTGCCTTTGCCTGGGCTTCTGCTTGAGCCTTTGCCTGGGCCTCTGCCTGTGCCTTTGCCTGGGCCTCTGCCTGAGCCTTTGCCTTTGCTTGGGCTTCAGCCTGAGCCTTTGCCTGGGCTTCAGCCTGTGCCTTTGCCTGAGCCTCTGCCTCTGCCTGAGCCTTTGCCTGGGCTTCTGCCTGAGCCTTTGCCTTTGCCTGGGCCTCTGCCTGTGCCTTTGCCTGGGCTTCTGCCTGAGCCTTTGCTTGGGCTTCAGCCTGAGCCTTTGCCTGGGCCTGTGCCTTTGCCTGGGCTTCAGCCTGAGCCTTTGCCTGCGCTTCTGCCTGTGCCTTTGCCTGCGCTTCTGCCTGAGCCTTCGACTGGGCTTCTGCCTGAGCTTTTGCCTGAGCCTCTGCTTGTGCCTTTGCCTGGGCTTCTGCCTGAGCCTTTGCCTGGGCTTCTGCCTGAGCCTTTGCCTGGGCCTGTGCCTCTGCCTGTGACTGTGCCTGTGCCTTTGCCTGGGCTTCTGCCTGAGCCTTTGCCTGGGCCTCTGCCTGTGCCTTTGCCTGGGCCTCTGCCTGAGCCTTTGCCTGCGCTTCTGACTCGGCCTGAGCCCTGGCTTGTGCTTCAGCTTGTGCTTGTGCCTGGGCATCTACATTTGCTTCCTTAGGTGGCTCAATTAACTTCTCCTCGACAATGATAGGTTCAGCCTGCTTGGCCTCTTTCAAACTCTCAGTTTGTCTCTTTTCCGCCTCCCTCTTCTCAGCAGCCGCAATACGTCTCTTCTCAAAAGCAGTCATGGGTTTAGTACGAGTAGTAGGTTCTAGTACAGATTTCTCGACCATATTCTCTACCATCTTTTCCGACGCCTTTTGTTTCGCTTCCTTCTTCTCAGCAGCCGCAATACGTCTCTTCTCAAACATGGTCATTGGTACAGGTGGTGTGGATTCCATAGCAGCAGGAGGCGCAGTTTGTTCGTCAGCCTTTTCCAATAGTTTCTTCATCAGTTCCTTTTCATTTCTTTTCCTTTCCAAGTTTGTCATGGGTGCAATTATCTCTGGAGTATCTTCGACGAGTTCCGCGTTCGGAGAAGTATCAAGGTTATATTCTCCGGGTTTTGTAATGGTACTGGGAACACCTCCTATAGTACTGTACGCAACATAGGCTGCTGCTCCAGCTGCCGCCACTCCTCCGACCACAGGTGCCTAAGGAAACAAGAAACGGAGTTGATCATAATTAGAAATGAATATCCCGTCAAATGAAAGAAGGTATACATTAAAAAGAAAAATATACTCACTGCACTCTTAGTAGCCTGTATCCTAGCCTCTGATGCAGCCCTATTTTTTGCATCCTGCTCAGCAGCAGCCCTGGCAATTTGCTGTTTTCTCTTGAATTCGTCTTGCATCTCAGAACGGTTTCCTAGTGCCTGTCTTGCACCAACAGCTGCAGCCAGCCCACCAGCCAAAAGTGGCCCCATCTGTCCAGCAGCGCCAAAATCAATTGTGCGAGGTTCGGAGAGCTTAGATATCCTCTCGGCCTCTTTCAAAAGATTGATTCGCTCGGCCTCAGAAGCTGCGAGCTCGGCTTCAAGTGCCAGACGACGGACTGAGGCTGCTTGCGTCTTTGCTTCAATTTCTTCAATGAGTTGCTCTTTCCGGCTTTTTTTCTGAGGTATGTCACTGGGGCCATCTGCCATGTGAAGAGCGGTAGGTGCAGTTTGAATTTGTTGTATTAATGATGGTGTGTTTTTTACTGCGAACCGATTTTGGATAGTGGAGGGCACAAATGCAGATGCCCCCGAAATGAGGGCAAGGACCGTCAAAGTAGAGAATTTCATACTCGGGAACTAAGCAAGTGTCAAAATACTTTGCAAGGGAAATGCCGATATCTTCTATTGAGTCTTCGGCTATTGAAACCAAATAGGCGTTTGATAATTTTTGTGGTCTGTCGTGATGTGATCTCGAATCATCTTCTGTTGTGTAGATCTCAGTGCGTTGCCGTTGGCGAATGAATCCAAAAAATAGAAAATCATTGCGCGCCGTTGGCGTTCATAACGTGACGTCAGTGACGTCAGTAGTATGAGAATATCCGGGGGGGCAATAATTGGAGGGCACACAATAAATACAAGTTCAAGTGGCACACATCATTCGGTTACTTAAGCCCCTTCAATCTAGCAATGTAACGGATGTTTTGACCGTGTTGTCAAAATGCCCTTCATTCCCGCATTTTTGAAGCGATACGTTTTTGTTTCGCTCATCAACCTATTCCATGCTAAAACCGTTGTAAAGGTTAAAACAAACGACGAGCGAGGGAGCGGAGGGAGGAGGGTCCCACGAAATCCGTTAAGTGTCTAGATTGAGATGAGTGAGATGAATGAGATGGACCCCTCTTCGTGTTACTGCAAAATGCTCGTTGAAACCTTGCCATTAATCTATTCCCTTCCAACCCCGACATTGACCATAATAGTTCAAGGCTGAAAATAATGCATCCAAGAAAGCCTCCACTTCTAATGAGAAGGTACACCATGTGGGGCTCAGAATCAATACGTAGCATGTCTTTTATGATGTCAATATTCGAATATGAATGAAAATATTTTGAATTCAAATAAAGGTAATGCAATCATCACCCGCCGGATCCAGCGCCGTTTTGATCATGGACTGGAAATAACGTAAAGACAATCCCTGCAGGGACATTATGATATACGCTGAGAGTCTGCCACAAATATATGAGATCGCGCAGGTGCAGTACACATCTTGCTTGTCGCTGTATTTCCACACCAATATTATGAAATAATCACATCAACATTCTTTGATAAAGCGACCAAGACACAAACGACAATATTGTTTGACCCCCCACCCAATGTCGCATCTTATCCGTCCCTCAAACATTGAAGTCTGAAAACGTGTGAGTATGCAAGATATTATAAAACACCAGAGTGATGACTGATATTAATAGGTAGCAGAGGAAGTACACTACAAAATTTAGAGAATTGACGAGATAAGTGTATATTCAATCTCTTAGCCATATTTTGCGTATTAGTGTTTTCATTATTCTTATCCAAGTACTTACACGTACTGTACGAGTACAGCTAATGAAATGTATGGTAACCGTGCGCAGTAATTTGCGGTAATGCGAGCTAGATGCGAATTTATTAAAGACCAGATTGTAAATTACTCAAAGTACGAGTAATGGTTACTGAAGCGCGGCTGGATGGACAGGAGTTAGACACGCAACCCACACGATTTGGAGGCTAGGCGTTTGCGTTCCAAACAGTGGTAATTGTACTGTAGGTTTTATTGAATATGATAGCCGAAAAAGGGGATGGGTGGGTGGGTTACTGGAATGGACTGTAAAACTGGTACTCTGGTGTAATTGGTTTTGCATTCTCATTCAGAAATAGAATTGAGATTGAGATTGAGAACCCCCACGTCAGAATTTTTCCCAGTTTTTCCGCGAAGTCTGATTTTGGTGTCCGGTACGCGGTATAATTTGAAATTGTTTCGTCGATAATAGTCGTTCATTTCAAACAGCTGGAGAACAATTCAAATAAGGATAGACCCCACATTGATGCCTCAAACCCGAGCAGACCAGAAACCGGAATCCCGACAAATCTCAAATCTTCGACTTTGATTGAAATCCTGAGAAAGCAAATCTTCGTCGGTCACACAACACATCGCCAAACATTCATACTTTTCAGAACTATATTGTGCATCGCATAGCAGTGTATTATTTGGATTCACTGAAATCAGAATCAATCGAACCTGTAAGATACCAGAAAAAGAACAAAATGACGATCAAAGCCCAAGCAATGCTTCTCGTCAACCTTTCCGACCAGCAGCGGCTGCTACACAGTATCCTTGCAAATGATCCTACTATCATCTCGAATTCAACCGATTATCCAGAAGGAGGAAATAATCAAACCGTGTTAATCACGACAATCGTCACGATACCAATTATTTTGTTGGCTGTCATTGTGATCATTTGCTGCTACTGTCCCGATTTGACCGCGTGGATCGATGCATACATCAATACGGATAATCGAGCAGAGAGCGATCGTATCTATGGTAATACGGTGCTGAGGCAACAGATGGAGGAAGAGGAGAAGAAGAAGGAAGATCCTGTAGAGAGAAGGGCTCGGCTTATTGAATACTTTGAAAAAAATGCTGTGCAAATGGTGAGATAGATACAGTACTGTACGCATCTAATGAGATTACTTGTATATTGATGCATGTATTGATTCATATCTTCTTTTTCTCTTGTACATAGACGGTGATAAATGATTCATTCTGTCAAAATAAGAAACGAAGTGATTCAGCAATCACCATCACCCTTTCAACTGATAACGATCTATCGGAAAAGGATTTGGACCCAACTTCTTTCGACAAAGACGACGAAGAAATGCAAAACAAAAGTTTAGATGAAGAAGAGAAAGAATTGTGCATTCCTGAAATCATTCGCGGTGCCGATGGTATAGAAAGGGAACTTCCAAACGGTGGACGCAAAATCCAAAACTGTTGCGCGATTTGTCTCTGTGGTTACGATGTTGGCGATTCCATCACATGGAGTATAAACAAAAGTTGCATTCATGCATTTCACAATGATTGTATTTTGGATTATCTTCAAGGTCAGCAGGGTACTCCCTGTCCTTGTTGCCGCAGGGAGTTTACCGATCTGTTGCCAAAGGACAATGCGTCTAATCAAGAAGCGAATAGTGGTGGACGCAGGTTGCGTCAGAATTCCAGAGCTATGGCAAGGAGAATCCTGGGTGGTCGCTACTCCTCAGTTGATGGGAGACAGTAGTCAGCTTTTTTGGAAGTTATTTCCATTTTGTTCAAATTCATGATCCTCTCTTAGAACTGCCAAGGAGGGACGCGTGGTTAGGAAGCCAACTTCAAACTGCAAAGGGTATGTGTACATGTAGATTTCTTTTGTAATTGTAAATATTAAAGATACTAGTTTGATGAATTATAACAAAGAACTTTGATATTGCATTGCACTGTACAAAACAAAATACTTCCATGATTTGATGGCATGATACTGGATACCGGCAAGATACCTACCTGTGTACACTTATTTAAATTAAAATCACCGACATAAACGTGATTGTATTTCTCACTGAACAAGAGCACTCTCAACTGTTTTGATATCCATCAGAAAGTCATCATACGCACTCTTTGTTTCATCGACAACAGTTGACGATTTAATTTGTGCAGCTGCAGTAGCACCCAATTTACCCTTCAATGCATTCTGCAAAGACTTGCCGCATTCGTCACAAAGATCCAACAAAACTGCAAATTTCTTTTGGCAAGACAAAAATCTTAATAATATGATGCTATCACCTGAACGCGAAATTTGTTCTTGGAAAGTATCTAGTATAATCGTTCCTGCTGCACGAGTTTGTGCTGAAAGTTGCATTGCTTTGAACCCCGCCTCTTCAATATTTCCATCACTGATGACTGTTGCGATGTTGTCTACAGCTATTCGTTGAGTGTAGATGATTTCTACTGCATCTTGATATGTTCCAGTGAAGAATGGTGAAGCTGGAACGAATTCGATAGCTTTTGTTGGACTTGGGACTGTAATCATTGTCGCGGCCGTAATTGTTCCTATCCCGAATACATTGCGAAGAAATGAGGATCGATCCATACAGCCTGTATCCCACTGCAACGTTGATGTATTGATATTTTTGAAAGCTAAACCTTGCACTTCATGGAAGTGAACAGATAGGGTGAGAATCATCAGCAAAATCATTTTGATCCTCCTCAAAGCATTTGTATGGATTTTCTCGGATGGTGACTGACCCCGTGACATGCTGCATACTACTCGTAGGCGCCTTCTGGATCTCTCCACGACCCGCCCTTCAATCAGCCGCATTAGAATCGTACCACAACCACATCTATTGTCCTTCACAACACTCATCAAACGCAACAACTACCACTGCCTTCTTTTGAAACAAATTGAGAAACCAGGCTTGAGATTGAACGCGCCTTGAAAGTTAACGATGAGTGATGAGTGATGAGAGCTTGATGAGAGTGACGCAGAATTTCTAGGCGCGCGCTTGAATTCCATGAAATATTTTATTAATAAAATAAAAAAATGGGAGTCAATTTCAAATTTGATTTGTTTGAAATTAGAGCTTTTCCTTTATAAAAAAAGAACATACATTACGTGTAGCTGATAGAAAGAAGACTACAGTACACGAAGCTGGAATGAACTTGGTTCAGATTTTCATGTTGGTGAAAATGTCGCCTCGAAGCATTGATCTTATTTTTTCGAACTAACGGTACAGAGGTACAGTTTATGATGTTCAGTACGTACGAAGTACCTCAATTTGAAAGATGATGAAAAGGCTGTCAGCCTACCGTACAATGTTTTATGTGCAAGAAAGTCCAAGCTACAAGAATTACACAAAGTTCAAAGTAACTTCACGACTTCGTAAACACATCAGGTTTGAAAACGGATTTTTCAATTTTAATGGGCAAAGTTTTATCACGTGTATAGCATCTAATACGCGTGTACTTGAAACGGATTGCAACAATCAAAATACAGCATTCCTCACAGGGACGCTACAAACTACCTCACACTTTTCTTTGATCCCGAGACAATGTCATCAATTCGCAAAACCATGCATGCACTTTCAATCGCAGTCTTGATGGTCTGAACCTTGACACTGAAAGGCTCCCAAATTCCAAGTTCTTCCATGTCCGCCAAATCTCCCGTGATACCATTGATCCCCCAATTGTATGGCTTGAAGTCTCCGGTCTTCTCCGATTCATCGTACGCTGATGCATGCTTGGCACGAAGCTGAGTGACCATTCGAATCACACTGACACCACAATTCTGGGCCAAAGTACGGGGGATAACCTCCATAGCTTCACCAACAGCCAAAAATGCACGTTGTTGAACACCCTCAACCTTCAATCCTGCACGACGCAGTCCCATTGAAACAGCCATTTCAGTCGCTCCGCCACCTGGTAAAAGCTTTGGGTCGTATACTACATTACGGACAACTTCCATGGCGTCATGGAGATTACGCTCAATTTCGTTGAGGACATCCTTGCTGCCTCCGCGAAGAATAATCGTGCACGCCTTAGGATCTTCGCATTGGTCAAGGAAGCAGAACCACTGCAAACGAGAAACACACAAAAAATCGCATTGTTAGTCATATCTTTACGCACGTTCGAAACTATAGGAATAATATTCCTAAATTTCATATAATATGAGACTCACCTCATCAGCAATCTTTTTCATTTCAAAGAGACCACATCCGGTACCAATATCGCTCTCCTGAATCTCATCAGTACGGCTCACAATCGTGGCACCCGCTGCCCTTGCAACACGATTATTATCGGTCTTCCTCAAACGCCTGAAGGCAGTGATATTCGCTTTGGCAAGGTAATGCTGCGCCAAATCACTCACTCCCTTCTCAGTAATGACAATATCAGGCTGGAATGCAATAATCTCCATACACATATTCTCCACATATTCTTCTTCCATACGAAGCATAGTATTCCAATCCTCGGTATTGGTAATCTCCACATTCGTCTGACTCTCACCCTTTTTGTACTCGAGGGGGCAGTCCAATAGTAGAATACGGGGGTTCTCAATCTTGCGACGCATTTTGGAATGGGTGGTATCCTTGTTGAACATGACTCCCTTGAGCACAGTCGAATCATTAATTTCTCCACCGGGGATTTTCTCCACCTTGGCATAACGCTTGATGTCCACTTCCATCTTGTGAAGGTAGGGATTTCCGCCACCATCGGACTCGGAAACTTTCCCCTTGGGCTTGGCAACGGTGAGGACAGCCTGAAGCGCCATATCCACCATCTTATCATTCCACCTGGACGAGAACTTGGTTCCAATGGAGGACTGTACGAGCTTTTTCATACGATCCGAATCCCTGACGTCAACATGAAGAGACATCCTTTCGCAAATCTCCAGGGCTTCCTGAAGCGCTCTATTATACCCCTGAACGATAACGGTGGGATGGATCTGATCTTTAATCAAGGGTTCGGCGAGGATGAGCATTTCTCCCGAGAGGATGATAACGGATGTAGTACCGTCTCCTACTTCTTCATCCTGGGCGCGGGATAGTTCAATCATTGATTTGGCGGTTGGGTGAGATACGTCTACTTCGCGGAGGATGCAGTTTCCGTCATTTGTGATTACGATTCCGCCCATTGGATCGAGGAGCATCTTTTGTTTTAGTAGTGATTTGTTTAGTGTTGCGTTTGAGTTGGTAGGGTGAGTATGGAAAGGGTTTGGAGTTTAGAATAAAATAAAATGGTATGATAGTGCAAACATTTTGCAACGATATGGCAATGAGATCATGCCTGGATCTAAGCGATAAATGACAGAAAAACGCACCTTCAACATGGAACGCGGACCAAGAGTAGTACGAATGATATCAGATACAGCACGAGCTGCGGAGATATTACTCAATTGCGCTTGACGACCCGTCTCTCTCTGGGTCTTTTGATCTGTCGTTTTTCAGTACAGTTTGAAAGGTAATAGGATAAGTGAACAGATTGTAAAATAAGAGGTGAGTCAAGTTCATATTTAAAATGTTGAGAGAAATACCAAAGCAGGTCCGAAGGGAGAAAGGCCAATCGCAACGGGAGATAGGCAGCATTTCAATACCGATTCGATTAAGTCATCCATCCCGTTTTCCCTTGGATCGAAATAGAAACGGATAAATCACCAGTATTGTGCTGTGTACTGTATTTCGTCCAGGTCTTTTGATAATTCATTCTCCGTGTTGAAAAGAAGGCCGCATACTGTACTCCAAAATTTAAAAATGAAACCAATCCCAAATAATTCGATTGATTCGATTCGAATCGAATCTGAGTCAATTCGAACGATCCAAACAATCATTATCTACTCACTCAGAACCATTACAGGTCCGTATCCGGGAGGTCCTTGCATTTGTTGCATCTTGCTTGATTATTTGTAAAGTGGTGAAGGTTAATGCTGTTGATGGTAGTGCTTTGCTTTTTCAAACAAATGATCAATGAGACGAAAAATGAAAATTCGGTCGGTCGGTGGGGGGGGAGAAAGAAATGAGAAGAGATGAGAAGATTTCTTGGGAGGAACAACGGATATAATTCAAACGTCTACCTACCTGATGGAGATAATAAAACATGTGACACCGGATTTCACATTTCACAACTTCAAAACTCTCATCATTCATTCTGAATTCGTACTTGGGGTACTTGTTATCAACCTGTACATTCTTGACATAAACTTGTCAGATCTATTCCATACCTTCAACAGTGTACAATATCGATACCCATGTCCTCATTTGATTCAACAGAATTTCCACCAGGGTTCTTCCTCCCCACTGAGAACTTCAACAATGCCATCAATGCAATCGCATTATCAGCCATTGTCATAACAATAACCCATCTCGCTACATTCCACCTCATAAATTCGCAAAGCAAACGCTACAGTTTATCCCGCAAAGACGCATTCAAGGCATCCTACCAACTCACAAATTTACTCGTAAACTTCTCTATCGGAATCTATGGCCTGCACGAATGTATGAAGTCCAAAGACTTTCTATTTTCCAAATGGTCCGAGGGAGGAATCGCCGACCACGTCTTCCATCACGAAAACTGTTACCTCTTCCCCGCATTCCAAGTAGGATACAACCTATGGAGTCTCCCCGTTGGAATCCTCTACGTCAAAGAACCTCCATCCATGATCGTCCACCACATCTCCGTCATTATTATCTGCTCCTTATCGGCCACGTCCCACTTTGGATTTAGGATCCACGCCCCGTACTTTTTGGGTATGTTCGAACTGAGTTCCGTTCCGCTCGCTGTAGTGAATTATCTCAAGGATCATCACGATTGGACTGTCAAGCATTGCAAGGGCCCGTTTATGATGATGAAGATTTTGTTTGCAGTGACATTTGTTTCCATTAGGATCGTGCTGGGGACGCCGCACATGTATCATAGTACGAAGGCAGCGTATTGGGCGACATTTAGGTTTGCTTGGGGAGAGACTAGTTTTAATAGTCCACTGTTGAGAACCTGGGTGGGGTTTGTTTTATTGGGACAAATGTTTATGGCTTTGTTGCAGTATTGGTGGGCTTATTTGATTGGCAAGGCTGTTGCGAGGATTGGGAACCCAAAGACCAAGAGTTCTAATGCCAATGAGAAGAAGACGAATTAGAATTTCAATTTCTGTGGAATACATTAGACATATAAAAGATAATCAATAGAGCTACAACAATGCAGCAATCAGCTATTCATCAAATGACAATACTGCATGTACACTACCGGTACGTGTAACGGTATTCTGCAGATTGTTTTGCCACTACGTGTATGCTGTGTTGTATATTTATTCTTATGCGTTTTTTACCTGTGAGCAATACGATCTACTTTGCCGCACAATAAATCTCCATGATTTGAACAAAGAAGAAATGCGCGATTTGCTACTCCATCTACGGTTAGTCTCTCTACTAGCAATAGCAACAGCGCCATTTTTACATTGCCAAATCAAGTTTGAGAGATCGAAGATTCGGTCTCAAAATCATTCTTTTATCCCTGTCAGACTGTGAAAAACTCTGTTTCTCTCTCGACCGTCGCAAATCAAGATATCATATGTACCACCAACCAACCTAATACTGTAGCCTAGTGACTGACACTGTATTAGCTCACCAACCAATACTTGGTAAAGAGTGCAAGTAATCGACGTGTTGAGGATACCAAGACAGATACTAGATTTATCATAACGAAGTATTTTCATCATGATACCATCATTAATCGCAGCGCTTCTTCTTGTGCTGATGGAATCTTCATCATCGTCTGCATTCCAAATGATCCATCCAACATCACAAAGAACAAAATCATCGTCCCTCCAAATGTCCGTCGATGAACCAAGTGGAAACTTCTTTGACGAAATCTCCCCAGAAGAAGAAGAAGAAGAAGAAGATGGCGAAATCCACGGTAATTTATCCCCCACCGAAGCCTATGCCGCACTCTCCGACGAAGAATTCGAAGAACACGTACCAAAAATCAACTCCGTCACACTCGTAGGTCGCGTCGGACAAGACCCCGAACCCCGCTATTTCGACGATGGGAAGGTCGTCCTCCGTCTCAGTCTAGCCGTGAAACGAAAGTATCACCCCCTCGAGCGCCAGGTGAGAAATATTAAGACTGGAGAGGAGGAGACGGATTGGTTTAATTTGGAATTGTGGGGGAGGGATGCAGAGTATGCTGGGAAGTATGTTACCAAAGGGGCTAGGGTTGGGATAACAGGGTCATTGAATATGGACTCTTGGACCGATAAGATGACGGGAGAGGAGAGGGCGAGTCCCAAGATTGTGGTTCGGCAGTTGGATATTTTGGAGACTAGGGCCGAAGCGGAGTTGAGAAAGGGGAACAAAGGAAATTACAATCCAAACTATTCAAGTGAGAACAGTGATAAAAGTGGCGGTGGTAATGGGGGAGGTTCTGGGTTTGATTATGGGAATGGACCATCTTCTGGCGGCTCTGGTGGATTCTTTGATAATTAATTCTTGAGATGGTGGGTCAATATACAATAAATATAGTACACGCTAAAATCTAGTTTATAGAGAAAGAATACTCGTGCAGAGAATAGATGGTACTGATGCGATTGATTGTTCATAGAAGAAGAATGCATGTGTTTTTTTCAACAATCATTGTATGATGGATTCACGTACAGTACGTGTACACGTAGTATAGTTTCTGAATTTACGAGTACTTGTGATAATTGTTGGCAATTGAAAAGATTTCCTATGCTACACGTACATTTCACAACTCAATAGTGTACACGTAGTATATTCAAATATATGTTTGCGTTTTTATCTTTGTTCTTTTCATGTCACTTCACCAACATACCGTATTTGTGATGCACCGAGCGTATCGTTCGGCATCAATCTTATCCTTCTAGACCTCATCACTTTCTCTAACTTTTATTCCCATACTTTTGGCAGTCCCAATAACACTCTTTGCCACACCCTCGAGAGGCAAATGCCACCTCCCCTCATCCTTAATCTTAACTTTCGCAATCTCATAAACCATCTCCGGCGTAACGAAACCCTCGGGAGTATCACTACTAGGACTCATCGGCCCTTTCTCCATCCCCGCCGCTTTCTTCAAAAGATAACTAGTGGGAGGACTCTTAACATCAAATGTGAACGTTCTATCCGAGAGAGCTTTAAGGGTGACGGAAACTGGTATATCTCTTTCATAACCCATGCTTTCCGTTTTATCGTTGAACTGTTTGCAGAATTCTGCCATGTTGATTCCGAGGGGTCCGAGGGCTTGGCCGATGGCGGGGCCTGGTCGTGCGGCGCATGATAGGACACGGAGTTTGACGGATCTTACGAGGGACATTGAGGTTAGTTAATTATCTTTAAGGGGTGCAGTGATGTGATCAAACGCACTGCGACGGAACGGGCGCCGTCACGCCACGCCGCCGTTGCAGGACGTTTTGCTTGTTGCAGATCGTTAGAATGGGGAA
>Ga0115005_10000745_pt1 | contig 25170 bp, 23 predicted proteins | sample ArcOceMetagenome_FD_87163 | JGI IMG/M metagenome (GOLD analysis project Ga0115005, IMG submission 87163) | Marine eukaryotic phytoplankton communities from Arctic Ocean - Arctic Ocean - Greenland ARC118M Metagenome | ecosystem: Environmental > Aquatic > Marine > Oceanic | place: Arctic Ocean...
AACCCGGGGCGGGGAGCGCGTTTTGTTTCGTTCGGCACGCTACTGTAGCTACATTACAGTACTGTATGTACGATACGATACCATACCACAGTTAGTAGCTAGTTAGAATTATGAAATAATGTCGGTCCTAAGTCCCAACACTATCATACAGTAAGCACCTAACTCTCGCCATTCTTATGGAAATGATTGACCGATTGACCACTCTACTCATGTCCATCTGCGATATACCTCCGAGACCTAGTAGGTATCGGGTATCCTCCTTCTCTCGACCAGCACCTTTCTGTTGTACGGCAGGCCTGTTGTCCTGGTCCCTTCTATGTACAAGTATCTTCTTGCCCTATGATACCTCTGGATGGGACTTTTAAATAATAAAAAGTTTACTGAGGAGAAAGGCCAAACATGATGGAGGACGCATGCGTTGTGCCCGACAAACAAATAGCTCATCGGGCCTTTCGCCTTTCCTTACTCTTTCGTATGTATCATACATTGCTAAAGCACACATGTACAGTACGATACCTTTAGCAATCCACTTCTTTCTTTGATTGTCTACTAGCAATGACACGAACAATTATATACACTCTCCTCCTATTCTGTGCCACACTGAGTTTGGGAATTGTTTCCCTCACATTATCCAGAACTTTAGCACGAGATGACATATTCAACCTACGAATGAACGTGTGATCTATTCTTCAGAGATGCAAAGAATGATGGAGGCAACTGGAACCGTTTCGAAAGTTGAGGATGCATCAGATGAAGCAGAGTTTCAAGTTGGCGAGCGAACCAATGGTGCAAAAGTGTTTGAATCTACTAGTAAACGTCCGTCGTATTTCGATACCAATGGTACACCTTGCAGATACGACGAACCCTCTGATGCCATTCCAGTCATTCGAAGGATTCCTAAAAATCAAGGAAATAATGCAACTTACATCTCACAGCGACGATCCAAAGGACCTAAAGATGGCACACTCACTGCTCTGGTAGAATACAACCCCACTTTGCTCCCCCTCACATCTGATTTTGATCCAGTATTGCTTGACTATCTCACTGGTCGATACCATGAAGATATTTCTGATGAAGAGGCTGACAAAGTCAAGTATTTATCTATTGCAAGAGGCACAAATTCTCACAACTGTGGCGGCGGCACGAGGCGTAGGAAAATTCGTATTTGACTCTTGCGCTATTTGATGGTGACCTTCAACCTATTCCAGGCGCATCGGCTTCTTTAAGATTGGCGCAAGCTGTTCTGCCCTGGGAATGCTACAATAAATTTATGATGGAACCCTTTCAAGACTATTAGGTCATTGCTGTACGTTCCACAAAGGGGAACGACAAAAGGGACCAATTGTTTGTAATGGCGTCAGATACAAACACGTATATGTTCGCCATTGATATTCGCAGAGTACCGGCCCCGACCAACGATGCCTCTGGCTGGAATACAAAGGTGAAAGGGAGGCCCATACCTATTATTGCGAAGCATGAAAATGACTTACGTCAATTCTACGGCCAGGGCTTGCAAGTTCGTTTAATGGAGGATAACAATGCTCCTGGGAAGAAAATATTTTGTACTGCTGTTCTGAATTCCAATGTGATGGATTTTCAAAAGAATACAAAGAGATGGTGCCCTGAATACGTACATGGAAATACGCCCTCATAGTAGGCGTTCGATGAGAAAAGTCAACTTTTACGCTGAACAATTCCACAAGTTTGGAGATTGGGAACTTGTCCTGAATGGCACAATAAATGCGAACGGGCATCGCGATGATGGAGATATAATTTTGACCAGAGATGGCTCTAGATCAATGGAAATATCCTTTTCCAGATAAGACTGGGTGGAAAGGTGGTGGAAACCCAAGAGGCACAGCATGTTGCATTGATCTTGCATGGGGTACCAACGAGACTGTCAAAGTCGGCATCTCGCATGGGCTTTCTGCAGAACGTGGGTACATCTCTAGATTATATGCCTTTGAAACATAGTCGTCCCGCTTTCAGAATGCCGTGAGTGGCCCATTTTGTTTGGGGAGAAAGGCAGAATATGATATCAATGCAGAAACACAAATTTTCCCTTATCCTGATGGCCAAAATCTCATTGTGGGCAATGAAACATACGACTGTCCTCACATTACATTTGCCTCTGGACTGGTGGATTATCAAACAGACGTCAATTATGCTGTACTTCCGTATGGTGTGAACGATTGTTATTCAAGATCTATTGACATTTCAAAGGACAGGATCAGGGAATTTCTGAATTTGAGTGCTGGGACTAGTTTGACAGTTGAGTAGTAAAGTTTGTGAGAGGTTCATTGATGATGGATCCTTGGTAAAGCAAGAATAACACAAATAACTGCAAGTACTGTGTATCGTACACAACGATTTGATAATAATATCAAAATTGTACAAGGAAATGCCAATTGAAAGTCGGACTCTAAATCAAACGGTACACCCTCTGGGTCGTTATTATTGCGTCCAAAGCGAATAGCGTTATACTAGCGTGGCTCATCATTTGAAATGGGTGACTTAACAATCGAGCTAGGAAGGGTTCCTGTCTTTTCCCTCAGTCGGGCGAATATGCAAAAGTGACTAAAACACTGTTCTTGCTGTTCATAACGGACTTAGCGAAGATTGACTCACATAATATTCGAAAATGGGCTTGTTATCGCTACTGAAGAAGTTGAAGAAGAATGAGAAGGAAGCTAGAATTCTTATCCTCGGACTTGATAATTCTGGTAAGACGACAATCTTGAAGCGCCTCAGCGATGAAGATATTTCAACAATTACACCAACCCAGGGTTTCAATGTCAAGTCACTGGTTCAAAACGACTTGAATCTCAACGTCTGGGACATTGGAGGACAGAAATCTATTCGCCCGTACTGGAGGAACTATTTTGACCACACAGATGCTCTAATCTATGTTATCGATAGTTCGGATCAAAAACGAATGGAGGAAACTGGCATTGAGTTGGACCAATTGGTTAATGAGGAAAAGCTGGATAATGTGCCAATTCTGATTTTCGCCAACAAACAAGATTTGATGAATGCTCATGATGCTGAAGAGATTAGTGAGGGCCTCAACCTTGTGAGCATTAACGACCGGCCGTGGCATATACAACCATGTTCAGCAAAGAGCGGTGAAGGCTTACAGGATGGAATGGAGTGGGTTATGGAGTTTATAAACGAGGAAGGGGAAGCCGAGGAAGGGGAATAGCCACGGAGAGTCAACAGATAGAGAGATTAGTATTTCAATTTCCTGGAATCTCTTGATTTCACTCCTTGAGATCCCTTTCCTTTTATCCAAGCGCAGGCGTGTACCGTTGTACAAAGTAAAGAGGAAATATTTGTCTAATCGGGAATATTGGATTTGGGTGCTGGACCAATTATTTCTCGAAGCAAACTATGCAAATTAACACATCGTCAATTTAGTTAGTACAAGCACTTGTCAGATCTAAGAGAATCAATATTTATCAGTAACATTACAATAGCGACTGTAACAATGTCGAGCTTGCTGGATCTTCGAATCAATTTCAAAAAGCTTCTCAATTTATGAATTTAGTTCCTTTTTGAACGTAGACTAAAGAGCTATCACGAGGTGATTGCAGCACATGTGCTCGTGAAATTGAACAAGATCAGAACACGAAAATGCTTGTCTTACGTTTACAAAATTTGATTATAGTAGTCTTGGCACCACACTCAGCCGGTCAGTTGCCCTCAATATACTCTGTTGTACTATTTCTTCTGTAATAAAATCTAATTGTTTCCTCTCTGAATCGTCCAATTCAGAAAGAGCTTCCTTCAACTTCTCTTCGAATTTTGCAGAGCTTTCGCTGCCTGCACCAGGAATGGAATCAAACAAGGATCCAACATTTTGCAGAACGGTCTTCGCAGTATCTCCGCTCAATAAATTTGTGTCAGCCAAGATTCCAGAGCGAACTGCGCTGAGAAGCAACTGAGCACTTTTTACACTTATCAGACTTTCTCCTCTAACAAATTCAGCAACCTCTTCGCCAAAGAGTTCTCCGATGGCATCAGATAAACTCAATGCATAAATCTCCTCAACCTGAGACAGTTTGGGAGCAAGTAAATCACTAAATTCTTTCAAAGTGAGCATACCCACTGACGCAGCGTTCCCGTTGGTAGAAGGCAAAATAATTGGCAACGGTACCTCATCGAATTTAGGACTAGGTGGAAATATATCTCCGAGTAGAGGAATAGACGGAGGACGCGGAGGAGAAATCGCAATGATGGCTTCGTTGAATCCTTGTCTCACTATTTGGCGAGTCAAGACGTCGACAATATTTTCTACTTCGCTTTGCAAAAGATTGCGCAAACTTTCAGCATTTTCAGACAATAAGAACTTCAATCCGCTTGACAAACTAAGTCCATCATCAGGAATGGCATCGAGGTCAACGAATGCAGCACCTTCTTGCGTTGAGACAGCACCTGCTGCATTATTGAGCAATGCAATGAGGCGGTTGAACTTGATAGATCCATTTTCAGAAGAATTGCTGCTCGTGTACAAAACTTCCTGAAGCGCTTTTTGAATCTCGGGTCTATCTTCGCTCATTAGTTTCCTAGCAATGAAAGGATAACTCTCCATAATGATTCCATAATCAGGGTTACCTGTAAGAGCAACTCCTTCAAGGGTGACAATTGCACGTCCAAGGATGGCAAAGTATGGAGGAATACTGAAAGGAACATCATTGAGGACAGTCAGGGCATCTTGAGTCATAGCCTGGAAACCTCCTACCTTGCTTTGCACTGATCCATCTTCCATTCCATAGAGCTTCATGAGCTCTTCTTCGTATTTCTTTGCCCCTCCGCCTTTAACATATGGTGTCAGTGCCTTGTCCATAAGGGGAATGATAGCGGCTCTGTCAGAGTCCGGTGGCAAAATATCTAGCTTGATGAAGTCGTCCACCAAAGATGCATAATCTTTGTTTGCAAGATGGATCACTGCTGAGATCATGTTATCACGGTCGCCGGGATCAATCTCTGCCATCAACCCACAATCAATCAGAGCAATAACATCACCGTCCTCGGTGGGTTCATTCAATCTGAGGATATTACCTGTGCAAGTGTAGGGTGAATAAATGTTAGTGAGTAAGTGATATACTTGTGCACAACGCAAAAACCAAACGTTCGCGATAAGGCATATCTACGCACCTGGATGAGGATCAGCGTGGAAACTGTAGTATGAAAAGGAAAACATGGTCAGCGCATATCTTATGAAGAGAATCAAAATGATATAAAAGATATCATCAATGTACTTACAATCCATCCTGGAAAAGCTGAGTGAGGAACGCCTCTTGACATATAGGAATCATCTTTCCAATCTCTTCGTTAGAACATTGACTTAGCTTGCAACCGTCCATCCATTCACTAACCAAGATGCGTCTCGTACACATTTCTGGGAAAACTCGAGGTACTGTGATACCCTTGACACCATTAGCCTTCAAATTATCGCGCAACCTCTGTTGATTCCTGGATTCATTCTGGAAATCCAACTCTGTGTAGAACCCGATGGACCATTCATTCAGTAAAGCTACATAGTTGGTCTTTTGTTGCGGTGCAAAACGTTCGACTAAGCCTTGGAAAACTTCGGCTGCACGTCTGAGAACGTATAAATCCTTGGATACTATAGAAAGCACATCTGGTCTTTGCACTTTAATTGCAACCCTTGTGTCTTTACCGTCATTAAGCGTTGCGAGGTAAACCTGTGCGAGAGAGGCGGCAGCCACAGGCTCCTCTGAAATAGAAGTGAAAAATTGACCGAGTGGACCACCAAGTTCGCTTTCAATTTGTTCCACGGCTATAGAAGTACTGAATGGTACGACTGCATCTTGTAGTTTTGTCAATTCATCTAATGTAGGCTATGGGTGCAGTATGCGATGAGTAAACAGCGTATTTTCAGAGATAGATATCAGTATCAGTACGGCAACGTCCTAGGACAGGCCACTCTGATACAGAATTTTGGATGTATTTACAATCACAGTATCACAACTCAACTCACCTGCGGCAAAACATCAGGCCTCACGCTCATCATCTGACCTGCCTTGATAAAAGTCGGGCCAAGATCCTGCAAGTCAATCCTGGCCCTCTCACTCAGCTCCGGAATGTATTTCTCCTCTATCTTTCCGTCTTTGATAAACAGAGTCGTCAACCTGGTTAAAAACGGAACAGCCTTTCCAACAAAATATCCCCATCGCTTGTTCAATGCACCCTTTTCTTTTTTCCAATATTTTTCAATCGCATCCTTATCGTACACCAGAGGTAGACCATCTCCATCTAATTCTTTATTTGTATCAAGGCTAATGTAAGATTTAGCAACGTCGGGCGCTTCAAGCGTTTTCATGGATACTGCAGCGTTCACGGCTGCAGTGGCCAGTGCTGCAGCACTTGCTACACCAGAGTTTGTGAGACGGTCCGAAAAGGTTGCTTCCGAGTCAGATGATTTGTTTTTTTCGTCCATTTGCTTTGATCCCATTTCCGATGTTTGCATTTCAGTCGTTGGCATACTCTCTTCTTTGGATTTGAGTTTTGACAGTGATGACGTAGCTGCCGATGCCATTTTGATTCCTTGGACGGAAACAGGTATTTTCTCATTATTAATGCTTGCATCTTTGTCATTTTCATTCTTGTGAGAAAGAGAGGAATTGAACGGTGTATCATGAGTATTAGTCGATATATCATGATTTTCATGGTTGCTGAGTTTGTCTTCCTCAAAGATGATTGGTAGCACACTATTAGGCATTGCTTTCGCTAGACCTCCTTCAGTGATGCGCCCATTTATAAACACGTGGTTGGCACTCACCACTAAGGTATCATCATCGTTCTCGTGGGCAACAGCAATATCGGTATCTTGTTTTTCGAGTGTGGATGAAAATAATGGTTGGAATTGTGCTTCATTTCTACTGACTCCAAATGCATGTCCGTGACCCCTAGAATACGGGGTAAGTGTAGTGAAAGCGTGCGTGTCCACTGAGCAGAGAGCAAGCACAGCTGCGAGAGATGTAGACGAAAACTTCATTTTCTTTCGTAGTGATTTCAGATTTGTGTCTTTGTGGAAGCGTAGTAAGCTGTAGAAAGCAACAGAGGTGGTCGAAATTTTTTAAGTAGAATCTGTTTGTTTCTTGTGACGCCAACTAATGTTTTTGCCAGTTGTTGTAGATAATGGATAACCTGCGTTGGTTGTTCTATTTTCGTCCAGCTCTTTGATCCAGCTACGTAGTTAAATCGCAGTTGTTCTGTTCCTTGAAATGATGTGGTAAGTTTTGCTGGAATTTGTTTTGTGTTTTTTCTCCTGTCCACGTCACATCAACAAGCGCAAGTGCGATCACAAACAAGAAGTATTTGACCGATCCCTGGAAAAGGGGGTGATGAAGTAAAGTGGACCCCTCTCATATCTGCCGCGCCATTTATAAATCCTTCACAAGAATGAAATTTTTCCATAAAATTGAAAATGACAGACAAAAACACAACGAACAAACACACAACGAACAAACACACAACAACAATCAACAACAAGAGAGCAGATTCATCCACAACTGACCTCACAACTAAAGCGCCACCATGAACGTCACAGCAGCACCGCGTCCTTCTCCGCGGGGAATAAATAAATTTGAAAAAAGTAGCCGCAACGAATCCACGCTGAACTTTTATGCCGAACCTCCTCATTTTGAGTTGTCACTTGATGAATTCGAGGAATTTGCTCTAGCTAGATTGAAGGTACGGAACGTAACACTTTGCCCTGTAAATGTAAATGAAATGCAAAAAGAAAACTATTTAAACAAAATCATACCAGTTATGACTCACTTTGTCTCCCCCTTTCCAATTCTATTCCATTCATCTCTCCTTATTCTATCGTTATTTATCATTTACTTCATTAGGTTCTTCGCAAGATTGAGGAACTCAAAACTAGAAACATAACCGGCGATCCATTTCGTAAAGCCCTCGACAAAACAATATCCGAAAATCTCTCACACACGGCTGTATCATCTGCCGACCTCAAACCAAATTCCAAAGCTGCACAAGCTGCCAGACAAAAACTCGACATTGCATCCCACTTCATCCTTCGCGCTGCATACTGTAAAACCGAAGACTTACGAAGATGGTTCTTGTCACAGGAGACATTCCTATTCAAATTCCAATTGGAAAAGATTGCAGATTCATCCACTCAAGGTCTGAAATCATTTCTAACACAGAATAAATTGTACTTTGACCCTGTATCAGACGAAGAGAAAAAACGTCTCACACCGCAACTACTCTGCATCGTCTCACCAAACTCCAAGGACAAAATCCCCTCTCCCCTTGAAGTAGCCAACACCACATACTACAAAATTCCATTCCAGGAAGCAGCGGATCTCATCGCCACCCGCCAATGCTTTGTCAAGGCCGGATTTGCATACGTGCCCATGAGGAGGATTGTCAACATCATCGCGGCCAAATTCCGCATTGCCCTTTCCAAATCATTAGCGCAGGCTTCACGTGTCTTCTCCACCGTTGTGGCGGATTTTGCACCCATTGCCCCGCTCTTGAACAGCATGAATAGCCAATATACTGGAAAGGAATATAATGACAATGCACAGACTATGGGAGGAGAGTATGAATTGACTAGTCAAAACATTGACGAGTATTCATCTTCCATGCCGCTATGTATGAGGAATCTCCACAATGGTCTCCAGGACGATCATAAATTGAAGCATCATGGTCGTTTACAATATGGTTTATTCCTCAAGGGGGCAGGAATGACCATGGAGGAATCGTTGGTATTCTTCCAGAGGGAATTCACGAAAATAATGACTTCTGAAAAGTTTCAAAAGGAGTACACGTATAATATTCGTCACATGTATGGTAAAGAAGGAAAACGGACAAATTATACTCCGTACAGTTGTAGCAAGATTATATTGGGTACTCCGCCGAATTCCGGGGAGCATCATGGGTGTCCGTATCGGCATTTTGATGACGGTCACCTCGCATCCATTCTTGGGAAGATGCAGATAGGAAATGCAGCAGAACGGAATGAAATTATGTCCTTGAAAAAGAAGAAGCATTATAATCTTGCCTGTCAGAAGCATTTTGAGTTCTCGCATCCAAATGCAGTAGGGGTCAAGGATCTTAATTTGAATGGGGTTGGAGAACACCCGAATGCATGGTATGCCGCCTCTGTAGCATATCGTGTAGCCAAGAGTGGTGATGGGGATAAGAAGATTGAAGATGCTTCTCCAAGTAAAAGTTCTGCAATGAAGATCATTACACCGCAGAAATAAACGCGTCTAAGATGTACACGTACCCTTTATCGACTAAACTAAACTCCTTTTGTTGAAAATGGTGATCTTCTTTCTTTGAAGATTTCTCGTTTGGAATACGCAGTGTCCAACCTACAATTGCCCGCCGCAAAAATGGAATGGTTATATCGAAGAGCTCCAAGATAAGAGTGCAGCAACCCCTAAAGGACTAAGTTCAAAGTTGTCAATCGACTTTATCTTAGGACTTGTAATCTTCATGGTACAGCAGGATTTGTGTATCATACTATAAAGAATACCGGTACGATGCTGGCAATGGCTAGCGAGTACGAAAAGCCTCACCGGAAATTTTCGATTTCCCCCCCCCTATAGCGGCTGCAATTAATGTACTCGTATTTTCAATAATCAACGCGAAATTTTAACTCGACATTCATTATAATTCTAAATTCAGTATTATTTGATTGCATCGGCCGGCGTACACACTACAATGTGATAAAATTCTCGCTCCTATTGTCCAGCTAAGCTTACTTACTCCCTTTCCTATCCTACCACGAGGTTCACATGGTGAGAGTTATTTTTGGGTTGCATGGCGAGCTGTACCCTATTGACTTGTATTGCCAAGCGAGTTAGTCTGGATTGTTGGTAATTACAATCCAGTCTGATCCGTTCGTCCAAAATACAGTAGATTTTCCGTCACGACGTAGACGAACGTAGAATGAAGGAATGAATCCATCAATCAATCATAACAAGTTCCACGCACGAAGAAAAGGAAACAAAATGCACCTCCGGAGGTTTTGAGTTCCTTCGAAGAATACTAAACAGTTTCCAATTTCGATCTCACTACAAGTACGTACAGTACATACTGTATACTGCGCAGGTTGAAGTTACTCGGTCTAATTTCGATTGAGCCACGTAGAAGGGGGTATCATACTATAAAGATGTTTACACCTTCATCATCCTTTGCATGCCACGTCAGTCGTCTGTTCAACATAAAACGTGTGATGCCGTCTGTCAAAGATTTCAAAGTTCTTTTTTGATGTTGTTTTAGCTCTGTCCCGCGAACAAGAAACGAACAAATTGACGGAAGGCAGGAACTTACTCCACAGTAGAATTTACTGTAGAACTGCCCGTGTGGATGCCACCGCCAGACTCACTCGACTCCTTTCGTAAGACACAGTAATTCTTCACGGGCTCTCAATCAAAAGAAGCATTATTAGCACTTTGGTCTAACAGATAACTATGTTGGATAGCAGCAAAATCGGCGAGGACACTCTCGACATAATCATGAACGATGCTCGGACACATGTTGAAACTCTCAGCACTTCCCTCAAGGGGATAAACATCGCCAGATCAACCGGATGCATATCAGCTGTGTCCTCGATACTCGTCATATTGATAATAGCCCGGTCATCGCAGAGATTCTCTACGGTGTACCACCGGCTGATGTTTGGAATAAGTGTATACGATCTAATAGCTTCTATAGCGATGGCATTAACGACCCTCCCCATGCCGGCTGACATGATCTACAGACAATTTGAAGGCTCCCATCTTGGCACCAATGAATCATGCGAAGCCCAAGCCTCGTCTTTACTTGTGGCATCTATGGGGACTTTCGCATACACTATTGCTATTTGTTCATATTACATGACAACGGCCAGGAAGATGTTACACGAAGAAGATACGGACGTATACACACGGACTTCGCGTTGGTTCGAACCAACTATTCACTTTGCCTGTATTACTGTCCCTGTTGTTACGACTTTTACGCATTTTTTAAGTGGAGACGAATCCATGGCTCCTACCCCATTCTCACCATTCTGTACATTAACGCATTACCCATATTGGTGCATGCGATCCTCGGAACCGACATGTTCCCAAATACAAGCACAGCCAAGCCACGTGCGTTTTTTAGGGAGTTTCTATGCAATTTATTTTGCCACTGGAGTACTTTATATCGTTGTGAGTCTTTTCATAAGTGCACGGTCTATTTGGCGGCTACAGGTTAAACAACAGAATCGCATACCCCCAATTCCTGAGCGAAATAAGTACTGCGCAACCCAGCATGAAGTTTTTTACCCCAGGGATCCTGCTACTACGTGTACTACAGCAAGATCATCTTCACAGCAATCATCTAGACCCGTCTGTTGTTCACCAAAATCCAAAATCATACACTTTCAAACACTCACGTACATCACTTCGGCCCTGATCGTGCCAATTTGTATTGTGGCCAAATTTACAGGTGGCGAATCCAGCACCATTTTCCAGGCCTACTTTCTGATAACAAGACCCCTTCAAGGTTTCTTCAATTTTCTTATCTTCATGTCGGAGAAAATATACCGTCATCGTCTCGCAAATCGAAGGATTGGTTGTCTGAAAGCTTTTTATAACATCCTGACTAAACCGATTCAAGATTTCTATGTATTCAGTCACTTGGACATAGTGCAGAAGACTAGTGTGGGAGAGGGTCAAATAGGAGAGATGACTAGCGACAAGTCACAGGCATCGTATTCCTCAAAACTGTGTAGACCGTCATTTCCTATCACAGACCCTAGCGAAATTAGTTTGAACTGTAACTCTCAACCCCCCTCCCCATCAAATTATATACACGAGAATCCGTTCCTGTCCGAAACGCTTTTGAATGCCACGCAAGAAATTCTGGAAACTGCTTCTTCACCTATCACAGACTCTGACGAGAAAGATGAGAATCACATCACCAACACTACATTCCTGTCCGAAACGCTTTTGAATAAACATGCCACACAAGAAAATCTGGATGTCGCGTCAAAAGAATCCTATGAATACGATGGTGGAATCATAAATGCCTGCAATCATGCCGACACCGAAGCTCAAGATGAGGAAGAAGGTGGCGAGGAAGATGAGAATCACATCACTAACTCTACATTCCTGTCCGAAACGCTTTTGAATGAGCATGCCACACAAGAAAATATGGATTCTGCTTCAGAAGAATCCTATGAATATGATGATGGAATCATAAATGCCCACAACCATGCCGACACCGAAGCTCAAGATGAGGAAGAAGGTGGCGATTCATGTATTCCACTGTCTTATTATCAAGGTTTGAATAAACGTGACATCATAAAATATATAGAAGATTCTGACTCTGATGTGGTTCAAGACTATGGAGATGAGAAAGGAGAAATCAATGAATTTGGTTTAACTACTATTTACGAGAGTGGAGAACTTCCCGATGGGAGCGATCATGATAGCGAATGGTAACCCTTATTCTAAATTCAAAATTTACAAGTTTTATTTCGTAAATAAATTTGAGACTCATTCCTGCATACTGAAAGAATGCATCAATCAGCGAATTAGAGTTGGAGAACCTTTTTTTAGAACAGTCAACCAACAAGGGTCTTTCTCTTTTCGTCAAAATGCGTACCGTACACACCACTCACACATTCGCTCTGAAATTCCTTCATACAGAAAGACCCAAGCCCCCCTTTTCTCTCTGCCAGAATAATTTGACGTGGAATGGAAGAAAATTGATAGTTTTTAGTCTAGTTCGTTGTGAACGATATCGTAATAAGTAAAATGGGAAAGGGGACATTCTGTTTTGTGACGGCTGTTTGGCATTAGTTTTTTCGGTGTTACAGGGCGGACATTCTAGTGACGTGTATGGAATTATTTTTTTCTTGTGACACTTCTGTGACCGGCTGTTCGGTCTTGCAGTGGGGTCCCCAAACATATTATATTTGACCCCCGCCCCAGCACGTATCCCTATCACAATGAATGGGAAATAAAATTCTTTTTGCTTCTTTTCGTCTCCATGTGGTTCATCGTCAATCAGTGCTGGATGTGTCGTGTAGAGAGTCTCCATCCCAATCCAAATGCATCATCATCCTTCCATCAACAACAACAAACTGTGTCATATTCAAAGAATAAGTTAAATATGTCCGGTGAAAGGTAAGATTGCAAGTTCAGGAAACAGGCAGGCAATGCAATGAGTAAATGAGAAGAAACGCTTGTGCTCTTTCACTGTGAGCGCGGTCGTCGATCATTGATCATTGGTCCATTTCGTTGTGAAAATAAGATTGCCCAATGATGGAAGCATCTTTACGAGTAACTTGTCATTGTGACCTCCACTCTAACCCCCTTTCCATTCCAATCCCTCACTACTAATCATACTAATCAATCTAATCAAATCAAATCTAATCAACAGCAAAGACGCTGATATGAAAGATGCAATCTTGGGAGGAAAGAAACGCTCCCCCAACCGTCTCATCGTGGATGACGCAGACAACGACGACAACTCCGTAATCACCCTCTCCCCCGCTAAAATGGAAGAACTCGAGCTCTTCCGCGGAGACACCGTCCTTATCAAGGGAAAAAAGGGAAAGGATACCGTGTGCATTGTCCTCTCGGACGAAAATTGTGATAACGCCTCTGTTAAAATGAACAAGGTGGTTCGTAAGAACCTCCGAGTTCGTCTCGCTGACGTTGTTACCGTCACTAGCTGCGGCGATGTGCCGTACGGAAAGAGAATCCATATTCTTCCTCTAGATGATACCATTGAGGGTGTCTCCGGTAACCTATTTGATGTATACCTCAAGCCATACTTTCTCGAGGCTTATCGTCCCGTCAAGAAGGGGGATCTCTTTATTGTCCGCTCCGCTATGCACCCTGTTGAATTTAAGGTGGTGGAGACTGATCCATCGCCTTACTGTATTGTAGCGCCCGATACCGTCATTCACTGCGAGGGTGAACCCGTCAAGAGAGAAGATGAGGAAAAACTTGATGATGTTGGATACGATGATGTGGGAGGATGCAGGAAGCAAATGGCGCAAATTCGTGAAATGATTGAGTTGCCTCTTCGTCACCCTACCCTCTTCAAGACTTTGGGAGTCAAGCCTCCCCGTGGTGTGCTCCTATACGGACCCCCAGGATCCGGAAAGACCTTGATTGCACGTGCGGTTGCAAACGAGACCGGAGCCTTTTTCTTCCTCATCAACGGTCCAGAAATCATGTCCAAGATGGCAGGAGAATCCGAATCCAACCTTCGTAAAGCATTCGAAGAGGCGGAGAAAAATGCTCCCGCCATCATTTTTATCGATGAGATTGATTCCATTGCGCCCAAGAGAGAAAAGACTAATGGAGAAGTTGAGCGTAGAATCGTTTCTCAGATGTTGACTCTTATGGATGGTTTGAAACAGCGTGCTTCTGTTGTTGTCATTGGTGCTACGAATCGTCCCAACTCGATGGATCCTGCTCTTCGTCGTTTCGGACGTTTTGATCGTGAGATTGATATTGGAGTGCCCGATGAGAATGGACGTATGGAGGTATTTAGAATTCATACTCGTAACATGAAGTTGGATGAGGATGTTGACCCTGAGTCTATTGCAAAGGAGACTCATGGATTTGTGGGTGCAGATATTGCAGCGCTCTGTACTGAGGCTGCTATGCAGTGTATCAGAGAAAAGATGGAGTTGTTTGATATCGAGGATGAGGAGATTGATGCAGAGATTTTGGATTCCATGGCTGTCAGTCAAGATCACTTTAGACATGCTTTGGGAGTGTCGAACCCATCTAGTTTGCGTGAGACTATTGTTGAGGTTCCCAATATTGGTTGGGATGATATTGGTGGTTTGGAAGAAGTCAAGGTACGTTGCGAACAGTTAATCTTTGGTCATGTCCTCACAATTATACAAATTCTGAATCATCATCTCATCACTTTCTTTCTTCCTTCTATCTACAGCGTGACCTCAAGGAGCTCGTACAGTACCCTGTGGAGCATCCTGAGAAATTTGAGAAGTTTGGTATGAGTCCTAGCAAGGGAGTACTATTCTATGGACCCCCAGGATGTGGTAAGACCCTCATGGCCAAGGCTATCGCGAATGAGTGTCAGGCTAACTTTATTTCCGTCAAGGGACCTGAGCTTCTTACCATGTGGTTCGGAGAGAGTGAGGCCAATGTACGTGATGTATTCGAAAAGGCCAGGCAGTCAAACCCCTGTGTACTCTTCTTCGATGAGTTGGATTCCATCGCCCAACAACGTGGAGGAAACTCGGGAGATGGTGGAGGGGCTGCCGATCGTGTCATGAACCAGCTTCTTACCGAAATGGACGGAATTGGCGCCAAGAAAAATGTGTTCATTATTGGAGCTACAAATCGTCCTGATATTATCGATACCGCTCTCATGCGTCCTGGACGTCTTGATCAGCTTATTTATATTCCCATGCCTGATTATGAGAGTCGTCTTGGAATCTTGCGCGCGACTCTTCGCAAGTCCCCCGTTTCGAGGGATGTTGATATTTCTTACTTGGCTGCGCAGACTGATAAATTCACTGGAGCCGATCTTACTGAAATTTGCCAGAGCGCATGCAAGCTTGCCATTCGCGAGGAAATTGAACGTGATATCGAGCACCATAGAATGAAAGAAGAGGCTGGTGATGAAATGCAAGATGATGACGACGAGGAAGAGGAGGATTTGATGCCTGAGATTCTTTCCAAACACTTCGAGGCAGCAGTGAGAAATGCCAGAAGGTCTGTTTCTGATAGAGATCTTGCCCAATATGCTTCATTTGCACAGACTTTGCAGCAATCCAGGGCCGCTGTAACAGGATCGGCAGGAGGATCCTTGGCCACATTCGCGTTCCCTGAACAAGGGAACATGGCTGGTGACGATGCTGTCAAGGACGAAGAAGAGGAAGAGGAAGATCTTTACAGCTAAAACTATGGATTCACCTCACAAAAAGGTTGTCTTGTGAATCACAATTTAGCTTGTACAACCATTTCTAAATATTAGTTTTTATCATTTACAAAAGGATCTTCGTCTTCACAAAAATGACGCTGAAGTTATTCGTGTTGTTGGTGTATTGAATATATCTGTAAAACCAGATGATACTTAAAAAGCTTAAACTATTTTACTCCAATTTATCTTGTAACAGTCACCCGACCACTGCTATTTCCCCCTAAAGCAATCAAGTGATCGGTAGAAGGGTGGTAACAACATCTGCTCACGACCGCAGTTAAAAATTCTCCCGACAGGCCTTTAAGCATTTTCCCATTGTCACCATTGAAAAACTCCATTCGTCTAGGTCTGGACATACTGCCAACGATAAAGAGCTCTTCATTTGTGGCAGCTGGATGCCATTGCGCCATGAGTGTGGATAGCCATCGCCCTGTTCTATTATCATGACGTATGCGGTGTGTTGGTTTGGAGATCAATCCACTCTGAAGGTGACAATCCGAAATGAGATCGAGTGTGTCTGACATTGTGGTAGTAAGAAGATTTTTCCCACTGGGAGAAAAGAATGCGCTATTTATAGATTTCGAGCTTCGTTGTGTTGCGATCGGTTCCACATTAGTTCCAGATTTAATTGATTTAAACTTTCTGATGTCCCACAAGTTCACTTCACAATCCAGTCCAGCTGTCGCAAGTGTGTACCCATTTGGATGCAAACTACAGGGCGAAAAGAAAGGTGCATTAGAAGATGATTAAAATAATAACAATTTCATTTTCAATCCATCTTTGAATATAGCTTCTTCAAACTCACCTAACTGTATTAACCTTTTTATTACCCAAAGCCATGTCGAAGGTCTTCTTTTTGTTCCGCAGATCAATGTGTGCAACACCCCCAACAGAAGTTGACAAAAATAGACAATCCTCATTCCGATGATCAAAACAGGCGTATTGTGTATAAAACTTTCTCCCCTCATCCATTCCGTAACCAAGCTTATCTTTGAATTCACATGAATCATCGTAACTCGAAAATGCTTCGATAAACGACTGTTTATTCACATCAAACAGGCGAATGGTTCCATCGTAGGATAGCGAAAGCAAATTCTTCCCACTTTTATTCCATTCCAAATTGTTGACAGCACCATTGTGTGGTTTGAAGAGATGAACTCCATTCGTATCGCTATCATTTGGAGAAGCATCAATATCCCATAGACCCACGAAGCCCTTTTTATCACCAGCTGTGGCTATGAGTTTATGCGATGACGGATGAAAGGCAACAGAATAAATTCTATCTGGTACTACTTTTGCAACACAGTTTTTGTTGTCGACACTTAGACCTTCTACCTGTGAAGCAAGAGTGGATATGCTCTTCTTGACACTTTTTCTCGATTTACTAAATGTACCAGGATCAACGTCCTCCATACTTCCCAGAGTTCCATCAACAAATTGTTCTGCCATTTCGACAGAGTCATCCTTGACCCACTTGCGCCCGCAAAGTTCTACTGCATCATTGATCGAGAGATCGGATCCATCATTGACGCGATCGTTATAAAACTTGTCATTATCAGTCTCAACAACAACTTTTGCAGAGGAAAATAATTCAGAAGAATTATCTCCCGCTCCACCAATGACAACTCTGCCCCCGGCTCTCTCGTCTTCAATGTAAACTCCATCAGCTTTCACACCAGCAATTCTACTTGACTTTCTCCTAGGCAAAGGATCTGTAGTTTCCTTTCTCTTCCTATCTGCTCTCAAACCTCGTTGTGAAGCTTGTGTCTTTCTGGGCGCAGTATGAGATAAATCATCGCGGAATTTGGCAGATGCCTCGAGCAATCCTGACTTTGCAAGCATTTCTTTATTATAGTTTCTTTTCGCTTTGACCATTTCCTCATATGAATCATATCTATTGCCTTTGAACATGAAACCCGGCGTTGAAGAGGAAGCTTCAGAGGGTGAGGTTACTACAGGTAGTAGTATAGCGTCTTTCTCTTCTTTTCGAATCACATCTTCTTTTTGAATCACATCTTTTTTTTGAATCATATTGGAGGGTACACGTAGTGACCTTGTCTTCACCATTGCTTGAATATTCCAATGCTGGCTGCAGATTTAAAATTGGTTTTAACTTTATTGTAAGTATGTGGTAAAGGGTGACCTGTAGTTCACAGCTGTATGCTACTTCTCATGGCTGATGATGCTCCTTCTGATTCATCCATCAGTCTAAACAGTATCTACCGTACATACTTCTCTTCGAAATCACCAGCTCACCACATCCGAGCTTCCCGTAATTATTATTCCGAATATTGCGCCAGAAGCGTATAAAAAGCCTTGAGTGTCTTTGACTAAATTAGATGATAAATGGCCTTCAATTTTGCTCTCCCAAACGGTTCTGGTTTACTTCTGTCAATTGTAACTTTTCTTAGTCACCGGTCACCGACCGTTTGAAAGATGTTGACGTCGGTAATCAAAACGAAAAACGACAACTTCTTACTTGAAACTATCAGCAGCAGCACCAGAATCATACGTAAGAACACTGAGACCTTTCCCAAACAATATCTGGTCGCAACCTTCGTATCATCGAAGATGATTGATGTCAAGGACGATGATCAGTCTGATAAACCCAACAATAGCCCATCAGTTGCAAATCCTTCAGTTGAAGAATTCGACTTGGCTAGTGGTACACGTAGCAGAGATTCGGAGGCACTAGCGCTAGATGGGGAGACTGAACGAGAAGGAACTTTCGAGGATATGAATGCAGATAAAGCGGGGATCTCAGAATCAGAATTCCAAAGAGTTCCGCAAGTGAAAGTTGCGAATAAAAGTAATGCTAGCCTCACTGGCGGTGAGGCAGAAAATTCTGAGAATTCTCCATTGGATGGATCTGCGACTGTTGGTACCAACAGCATTACCGCGAAAGACGACGAAGCCTCTCTCGTTCATGCAAATTCAAATTCAATCCACAGTGATATGGACAATCGAGTTCATGCAAATTCAAGCCACAGCGATATGGACACTTCAGTTTCTGTGGCTGCTAGCTATTCTGCAGATAATGAATTCCCGGCTTTACATCTCATATCAAGGAGAAGAGGACAAAAGCAACACACAATTCCAGAAAATACCGTCAGAGTGCAATGGTCTCCAGTGGGCAGCGACTCAGAAGAGCCCCCACCGGACTTTAGAAAGTTTCCTAACAGCCCATTCAATTCAGATCATCAATGGGACAATACGTTCGGAATGTTTCCCACAAGCTTTGATTCAAATAACGAGAATTCCGGTTATGGGTCAATGGATTCTTCGGGGAATTCCGAGTCCGAGACCAAACGCTTCACGAATATGATAACAGAACAGAGCCAAGAATCTGATAACGAACTTTGCTTGTCAAATCATTCTAGCGCTCGAATAAGTCCACGATCAACATCCTCTGCAGGATCATTTGACGTATCATCATCGGAACGAACGCCTATTTTATCTAACCATGCACCAAGAAGGTCAAGTTTGAACAAATCACCGGGCTCTATTAAGACCATCGACGAAGAGAATGTAATTGGCGTAAAGGAAGAATTAAAGGTTGCTTTGCTCAAGAGCCCCTCTAGAAACGCTCTGACGGCTCCATCGATACCTAGACCAGAACCCCTTCATAAACTTCTTGAACGTCAAAAAAGTATTTCGTTCATGGTTGGAGATCTTAGAGGGAAGAAGCAACCGACATCATTCCGAGACGTACTTTTTGCAATAGTGTACATCTTGCAACTTCTTGTCATTATATGTTTGGGGTTGAGTTTCGGACCCGATGCTTTTGGCCTTGGTGAAGAAGAAGACGCATTCTCAATACAAGAGCAAGCAGGCATCCACTTTGCATACGTGGACGTTCTTATGATCATTTTTTTCAGTGGAATCCTGTCCATTGTCTTTTCAGCGTTCGCGTTTATGTTCATGGCAGTATTTGCAAAACAATGGATAAAGATGGCGTTGCGTCTTGCTGCAACTTTATCAATTGTTTTAACACTTGTGGGTTTAATTCAAGCTGCGCAGAACTTTGTACCAGTCCTTGGGTTATTTGCGACTGCTTTGACGATTGCCTACGCATTTATGGTATGGGATGAGATTCCTTTCGTATCCGCTAATTTGTACACAGCGCTGGTGGCTTGCCGCAGCGCTTTTGCAATTATTGGAATCGCAATTGTGACACAGATATGTGCATTGGTTTGGATTGCCATCTATTTCTTGACAAGTATCGGCCTTTACAATCACTTTCAAGAAGATAGTGATTTGGACCTGAAGTGGCACATTTGGGCTTACATCGGTCTGGGTCTATCCTTCAATTGGACCATTCAAACGATGATGGTGAGTGACACATTGATGCATTTTTTGACACGGATCGTCTAGGAGGCTAATTGGGTATGCATTGTCGTCTTCACAGAATATAATGGAGGTTTGTATAGCAGGTTACATCAACCGATGGTGGCTCGAACCAAAACTGGACGAATCTCAAAAACTTGACGCTATCGGGGAATCTTTGGTTCGAGCTATCGTATACTCATTTGGATCTGTATGTTTTGGGAGCATGTTTATAGGGTTAGTGAATGCATTAAGAGAAATCGCCAACCAGATAAGGCCGAACCCAGAAGAAGCCCCAATAAAATGTTTGGTGGTTGTGCAAGAATGCATTGTATCGTGCATTGACGTAGTAGCTTCGATTTTCAACGATTATGCAATGATAAATATTGGTAAGTTTCAAGGAACTTTATCGTGAATCAATCTTCAAATGCGCCAATTTTTCTTCTTCGACTCAATTTCGTTTTGCACAGGGATGTACGGATATGATTTCTTGGAAGCAGGGAAGCAAGCAAATACATTGTTTCAAAAACGCGGATGGCAAGATATTGTATCTAATTCATTGTTGAGCCATCTTCTTCTTATAATCAGTCTTATTGTTGCAAGCCTGATTGGGTGTGTATCTGTGGAAATTGAACGTGTGTGGGAGTTGCCACTTGTTTCGGTGGCCGATCCATCAACAATTGCATTTTGGTACGTGTGTACCATAATTGGACTTTAATTGCTAAGTATCGCCAATCTCCTCCTCCTGCTGACTTTCCCTTCTTCTTTCTATAGCATTGGATTTTCTGTTGGTCTTGTTCTGTCAAACATCTTGTTCAACGTTATCACAAGCTCCGTCAAGTCCGTAGTAGTCTGCTTCGCAGGGAACCCTGTCGAATTCCAACAGAACCATCCGGAGTGCAGCCATATAATGCGAGAAGCCTGGAAAGAATCATGGCCCGGCCTTGTCGACTTTGTAGACACTGGTAACAGAAGATCTCCTAATCTTAATGGTCTCAGATTCAAGCGTGAAAGCTTAGAGTCTCTTTACGTCTGAAGGAGTGCAAATAGACTTCCTGAAATCACACATCTACTGCGTGTATTTAACAAGTGTCAAACGGGGAATTGTTTATATTCACAAAAAGTAACATATTTGAATTACAGACGTACATGTGTACAAGTTTTACGAAATAAACTATTTGTTAGTTTAAAATAACAAAGACATAGGGAAAATCCCATCGCTCCACTTGCGCTCCATCATAAAAATCCCATTTCTCTCTCCTCTATATTCAGCCAATCATATTCGTCTAGCCATATGCCGCCCCATGATGCTCTCATTTCTTTTGACAGGACAGGATGATTCACGGAGAATTTCCACGGTGCCAATGAGAAACATACCAAGACTGTACTGACTGAGCTTGATACAACCTTTAAGTATACACTTGAGACCACCCAACCAATGAGGCACCCAATGAAAAATGCTGTCGACGTTGGTTTTTGAAAGTTGGAAAAGCTGTAACCGTCGAACTCTTCCACAACAAGTCCAAAAGCACCAGTGGCCAGAGTAATCGCAATCGTCATAATGCAGAGCACAGTATCTATTAATTTGTCAGATACTACTCCAACCCATTCTCGCATTTCGAATACTTCTGTAGCTTTGAAACTCGATGTCTGAAAATGTTCCCTATAAATTCCCATGTAAGTGAATCCATAGTCATTAAAATACTTGATGGCACCATCAATTGGAGATTTTGGTACCGGTAATAAGGCAAGATTAGACGGATCAGAGTGCACACTATGCTCGCCCAATATGACATTATCATGGTTAGACTCCAATCCCTGAGGTTGAATTGAGGAGTGCCAGCATATGCCAAGAGTATGTCTCAGCACCTCTAATGCAGGCGAAACGAGGCTTCCGAGGCAGATAGATCCGAACGAAGAAGTTAACGAGAGAACGAATTGTTTTCTCAGCACATTGTTGCAACAAGATGTCAGGCTTTCGGGATCTGTCCACCATGATGTCACTACACCGGCAACTGTAACGTGGATAATATTCTTCATCAACCAAAGAAAACAGTGTAAGAGAGATTTCCTCCGAAAAAAGTTCCGACCGAACGACCTTCCATTACTTACCTTCATAACATTCAAAGTCCAAAAGTATGATATGAACATGCCCAGGTATATGGATAGTCCAACCCAAGTCGTATCAGTTTTATCCAGATAATGGTCATAAATCCCTAAAAACGCCACTGACCAACCAATGGTCCAAAAGAATGAACACATCATCATCACTAATCCCACAATTAATACATCGGCACTGCACTTGACGCCACAAAGAGCTGTGTCTAGATTTGTTGCTGCAAAGGGAATTCTGTCCCAAACCACAATACTGTAACCTAAAGTAACAGCCAAAAAAATTATTCCAACGATAGGGATGGAACTATAAGGACTCAGAGCTACTCCAATCGTTCCCAAACCGATGCATACAATGACAGCAAGGCAAAGAATAGTGGGGATCAGCGCCCTGCCTAAAATCATCATCATCCCGATAGATAGCGCCGATAATGACGTTGCATAAAGCGCTGTGATACAGGCTAGCTGCAACGCATTCGAATAGTCGACGTGAATGTCGTTCGCCCAATTTGACAGTGTCGAGCCTGTATCAGCCGCCAAGCTAGTTCCAGTAGAGAAGGGATCATCATTATACTCGTCGGCAACACTGACGGGATCTCCAGAATATTCGCTCTCAAAGGTCGACAATTTCAATGAATCCATCATGGTTTCCCCTGACAATGCCATTCCGAGATATATGACCGTACCCATTTGCACGAGGAATAGTACCGCAAAGGCCACATCGTGATATTTTTCTTTTTTATGATGTGGAAAGAATCCAGCAGGACGATTGAGGCCACGTACTTCTTGCGAAACATGTTGCGACCAATCTAACGCATCAGCCTGTCCAGATCTAATGATCGTCTGAATTTTATCCTCTCTCAATTCCTCAATCTCGATCATACGAGCTAATCGTTTGTTTTCTTTTCTTGAAAGGCGACGTTGCTGCGGTAGTGGTTGAAGAGCTGGTGGTACGTGCTGCATCCGGAACATGTTATGCGGTGAGAAATTTACAGAGGCCGAAGCAGTAGTTGCTGTTCCAGTACTCACTGTTCTGGCATGTATTGAAACGGACTTTACGGGTGGCGGAGGAAACTTACGACTAATTGATGGGCTATGCAGTGGTCTTTGGATTCTATTGGAATCGCTGCCACTGCTGCTACTACTTGTGGTGCTCTTTCCTGGAGGTGAGACTTTCTGCACATTCCGATTACCACTGTTCGAGCTCCCGCTTTTGGAATTATTACTTCTTTCACTGGTCGCACTATTATTGTTAGTGGAGAGAGTTGGCGGGCTACTTTCAGTTTTTCCGTTCTCTTCTTCTAGAATGATATTTGAAACACCGTCGTTGGCATACATAAATGCGTACTTTTGTCTTTGACCACGGCTATTGAGCGATAATGATTTCGAAGATTCACTCAACAACGTGTCATCCTCTGATACATAAAATTCATTACCAGGTGGTGTTTTTGACCTCGGAGGAGGATGTGTGGAAATTGGAGGCTGAGTACTGATCGAACCGTATTGTGAATGCGAATTTGACTGTCTCTTCAAGGATGCGACTCGACGATTAGGTGCAAGTGCCATCATTTGATGATGTTCCATCATTTGCCGTGATTCATTGCTTTGATATTGACCATACGGGTAGGGACCACTGTTCTTTGTTTGTTTGTGTATCGGATACGATGTCCTCGGTTGTGCCGATGTTAATTCATCATCACTATGATCACTATATACAAAAATATCGTCACTTTCTGCACCGGAATAACCAATAGCAGAATCATCTGACTGATTGGCATTAGCTATTCTATCATCAGTCGGATATGAAGCGAAGGGAGCTCTTATTATGGGAACAGTTGATTTAGACGATGGAGGCGAAATTAGGGATGTGTGGGCTTCAACATAGTTTGATTCTCTCGGAATGACAGAACCATAATCATAAGATGAAAATGCAATAAACTGACTTGGATCACTATGAATGCGACGATGGGTGTCGGATGTTGCCGAAGTTGAATCACTTTGTTTTTGAGGAGAGCTATTAGGATCACTTTTTGCTGTACCGAACGAGTTTGTCCTCACCCGTTCAGAATGTGGTGGCGATTCGTTCGCAGGAGGCGAGTCGCCGTTCTTGGTTTGGCTTAAGATTTCATCACTATCATTGGACGTAAAACCAAAGAGGCGCTCTACAAAAGAAGGTTTCTTCTGTTTCGTAGGAGACTTCTTCTTCCGTTCATTTCTCTCTTTGCTGGTAGGCGTTTTAGGTCTTGATTTTCTTTCAACACGTGCGCCGTTTATATCCTGCGGCTTTTCAAAGAAATCTACGTCTTTACTTCTCTTACGCTGATGATTTGACCTTTTCCGGCGTTCCGAACTTGCCGGTATTTCTTTGCGTCTAGAACTTTTTGAATTACTGGAGGACCTGGATTGCGATTTTGAACTTTCTGGCCTTTTAGCGGTCTTGGCCCCGCCTCCAAACCATTCTGGAGCTGCTGTATTTCGTGATGAGCTCATGATGCTTATATTTCGTCCTTCGTTGTTCCTTCTCTGTAGAAGGTATGAATGCTACTATTCGTTACTATTCGTGAATAACCTCTAGAGAGGGCTACAGTACACGTAGGCCAAAAACCTATCGCCCTTTACCTTGCTTTTTTTTAACCCTTGAATAGACAGAGCAATATCTTACACAAGGATATAATAGTACGGATAACGCGATGTTCTGAGTGTCAAGAGCGTGACCGGCAGTTCGCATGGAAACTTCGTCCTTCGTAAGCTCTTTATGCAATGAACGTCTAAAACTCTGATCTTCAG
>Ga0115005_10000746_pt1 | contig 25132 bp, 21 predicted proteins | sample ArcOceMetagenome_FD_87163 | JGI IMG/M metagenome (GOLD analysis project Ga0115005, IMG submission 87163) | Marine eukaryotic phytoplankton communities from Arctic Ocean - Arctic Ocean - Greenland ARC118M Metagenome | ecosystem: Environmental > Aquatic > Marine > Oceanic | place: Arctic Ocean...
ACCATTGTTATTATTTCCAAAGCATTTAACTTTTTGTCCTTCACTCAAAGCACATGTATGAACATAGCCTGTTGCAATTTGAAGTACTTTATTTCCAAAAGAGACATAACCATAACTTGATGGCAATTCATCATCACCTAAATTATTTGTATGGCCATAACCTAATTGCCCTTGAGAATTTAATCCCCAACATTTTAAATCATCAGTAGTTGTCACTGCACATGTGTGAAGTGATATTGTTGAAATATCCATCTGAATAACGTCAGCACCAATACTAACATATCCATAACTAGAGACATCTTCATCATCACCTAAATTATTTGTATGGCCATAACCAAGCTGGCCATAATTATTTTCTCCCCAACATTTAACTTTTTTATTATTTAAAAGTGCACAATTATAATTCGTTCCTGAGTATATTTTTATTGCAGGTACGGGAAGTGGAACAGAATCAATATTAGTTGTCTCTTCATTATCCCCAATATCGTCAATATGACCTAGTCCCAGTTGTCCTTTTGAATTATCTCCAAAACATTTAACTGTACCAGATTTAAGAAGAGCACAAGTATGATATAGACCTGCAGATGCATCTATTATATCTTCACCTAGATCAAGATAACCAATTGAGTTTGGTGCTTCATCATCACCAATATTTTCAACGGATCCAATGCCTAGTTGTCCTTTATTATTTCTTCCAAAGCATCTCATTTTATTTTCAGGAGTGATATGACATGTATGAAAACCCCCTGCAATAAGTTTCATCGATTCAAGTTTTGTTTCCTCTTTTTCACAATAATTAATTCTAACCGTTGAGAAAGGATCACGAGGGTTTGTTAAATGCACTTGATTGATTTCGCTATTATATGTATATGGTGCTGCAATACCATTAACAAGGACCTCTATCGTCGTTGTGTTTACTTTTAAAGAGCTCAACTGAAAATCAGATTCAGGTTTGACTGATACTTGCGCCAGTTTCCCCAGATTTGATAATCCAGGCCCATAATCTCCAGAAGCAAGATCGATACTAATCCCACTTGATAACTCAATAATTTCTTTATAACCATAACCAATTTCATTTTCACCTTCGTGCTTAATTGTTGCTAGGTTATTATAAATAACACCACCTATAACAAGAGGCATGGAGCCTTTTAAATTTTCAAGCTCTGTTATTGTCCTTTCAGGGGTGTAGATATAATCTCCATTACTATCCTTACAGATATTATTAAGTGCATTTGTCTCTTTTCCTTCTGGATCAACAACTCCAATAACACCTTCTGGAAATTCGGCACAAATATCTTGTTCGTCTGCAACGAAGATGACGGCAAGAGCTGCATCGTCTCTAAGAAAGCCTTGGGATTGAATCTCTGCTAAATTTGTCGTTATAGCTTTTGATAAAGAGTACATTCCCATTTCTCCACCATCTGAGGCATTATCAGTCGCAGGATTTTGCATTTTTAAAACGAGAGCAGAAATAATATCTTGTCTTGTCATTAATTCAGAATCAAGAACGAGTGGTTCTGTGCCTTTTTTGTAGAGCTTCCCTGATTTTGATGAACTATTACTATGGGCGAGAATCACTCCTATTCTAAAATCTATCTCTATTGGTAGATTTGTTAAAAAGTTTTCAAAACCTGCTGCAATATCTGCTCTCTCGTTTACAATTGACCCTGATGTATCTGGAACAATGAGAATATCAATTTTTCTTATGATATGGTCTGCTACAACCCCGTATTGATCCTCAAAACATTGACCATTTTTAACCTGACCTGATGCTGTAGGTTTCGTTTCAAAAGCATCACCTATTGCTGTTTGAACTTCAGTACTACCAGCTCCATCTCCTTGGCAAGAAGTGAAAAGATAGGATACGAGAATCGTAATAAAGATATTCTTTAACATATTGTTATTATCTCACTGGATATGACTAAGACAAAATTGAATAGAGATTATAATCGCTTGAAATTACAGATTGATTTAGAAACAATTAAGATTTTAAAAGATATACTTAAGCCCTATAAGTAGCTGATTTGATGAGTATTTATAGCTCGTACTTCCCAGATCTCCCGTTGATGAATTTAAAGAAAAATCAGTCATTAAGAAAAGGTTCTCTTTATAGAAATATTCATAACTTAGTAAGAGTTCGTATTCAGAGACATTTATTGGTAAATAAGTGAATTTAACATCAAAATTGTATTTTTTGCCATGAAAAACTGTCTGTTTATAAGATGCACCAAAATAAGCCAAAAAATTTGGTCCATCATATCTTACTTCATTACTACTTTCTTTATAACGAGAGATCTGCTTAACACCTCCAGTTAGCCCAAGTTTAAAAGGAGAGCTTATGATTGAAGTTAGAGATAAGTCTCTGTAAATAAACTCTTCATCAGTGAAGACCTTTCCTCCTGATGTTAGGTATTTTATTGAAAAATCTCTTTGGGATGAAAATATTTTATAATTAAAAGTATATTCAATTTTAATATCATTAATTGTTTCTCCTTTTATTTTATAATTCTTATCATCTTCAAATGTATAGGATAGTGAAGAGGGCCCCATGGATAAACTTAACTTCTTTTGTTTATCCCTATGGTGGAGTCTATCAGGTGTTGTTTCAATTTTTTTAACTGAAATTTTCTTTTCAATAATTAATTTTGAAGGATCTGAGTAGGGGGAGAATCTATCCCAGTGATCTTTAATTCTAAGCCTCCAAAAATACACCCCAGTATTTATTTCTTTCCAGGAGAAGTAATTATTTTTTGTTTCAATCTTTTTAAATAAAAATTTTAAATTTTTGTCTGTGTAGATCTCAATTTGATAGTTTTTTGCATTTGAAATCTTATTAAAATAAATAATATGCTCAGCTTGTTCGTTTTCTGCAGCATAAGCTTTTGGGAAAATATTTGATATTAGTCTTTCAAAGAATTTCTTTAAAGGATGGAAATTGATTTTTATTCTTATATCTTTAATCGTAGGTTTTACTGGTGGAGGAGTCGGTCTTATAATGAGTTCAATAGGTGCTTGTTCTATTTTGTCGCCATTTTTGTTGATTTCAAATGTTCTCCAGAAAAATTTTCCAGTTTTAGGAAATATAATCTTTGTGAAATTTTTTGTGCGAATTCTTTTTGAAGAGATTAGGGATTTAAATTGTGAATCACTTGCAAGTTGAAATAAACTTAGAGAATTTTTCTCTTTCTCCCATTTAAACTCAACCTCCTGATTTGGTGATGTGAGTTCAATAATTTGGGGAGAGCCCTTTTGATAAATGAGTTTTTTTAAAGTAAGAGTTTTTTCCTCTGACCATGTTGATTCCTCTATTTCAGATGTATACCTTAAACTGTATTTAAGGATTCGCAATCCTGTATTCTCTATTGCGATTGATCCGTCAGAGTTTAAAAAGTCTTCGTTCACAATCTCTTTATTTTCTATTAATTGAACTTGAATATTTTGAGCGGGGCGATTAGAAAAGAGCTTTACAGAAATCATGTCTTTATAAGATTCAATATGAATATTCTTTATTGTTTTATCTACTGGAGGAGAAAGTAGTTTTATGATTTTAAAAGTTTGAAATGTAGTGGATCCTTTAATCCTCCAGAAGTATATCCCATTTTTTAAGTTGATCATTCGACTCTGATTCAAGGTGAATTGATTATCAAAATTATTATTTTGAGAGTATTCGATTGGATCAGTGGAATCCTTTTGATTTGTTTTAAACTCTACCTCTAAAGTATTTGATCTTGTTTTAAAAATTTCGTTTATTGGGTATAAAGGTATGTGTTTTTTTATAATTTGAAGGTTTGAATCTAGAGTAGCAATATCATTTTCTTTAAAGGTCAATTCCATCTTGTTTGATTGAATATTTATACTGCCTTTTTTAACATTTATATTTAGTTCTTCTCGATGGTCGATCTGAATAGTTGAGCTTTTTTGGCTTTTTATTTGAATTGATTTTTTACCAATGATTAAATTAAAAGTTTTTTTTGGGCTCAATTCTATATCAATGATGCCTTTCTTAATATTAATAGAATTTTGATCAATGATTTTAATTAAGGAGTTTTCATTTAATTTTATATTATTACCATTATGCAGATTTATTTTGGCCTCTGAGTTTTTGTTTGAAAAAACTCTATCACCATTTGCAACATGATTAGAATTCTCAATTGATCGCCAATCATGGTGTGAATAGTCTTTTAGACGAATATCATTTTGTGGATAAGTGATCAGACCGATGGAATTTTTCTCAGAGCCTAGAGTCTGACTATTCCAGTATAACTTTTTTGAACTTATGAAAATAAGAAAAAAAGCAAATAAAATTAGTCCGATATTTAATACTCTTGTGTGAACAGTCATATTAATGGATACTTATAGATAAGTTCATATGAATAGTTTAAATGATAATATAACTTATGTCAGGTATATATTTTGAATGAGAAGTTAAAATTTCCGATTTATTTGAAGCTAGTCTTTTTTATTTTGCTTATTTGTCTCTTAAGTCTATCTTCTTATGTTTATTATGCAACACAACTTTATCAAAATGATAAGGTTGCTTATGTTTATGAATCTATAGATAATTACGCTGATAAAAATATAGAATCAATAAATGATAAGTTGCAACACTTTGACAAGATCTTGGTTTATTTGGCCAAAAACCCACCAAGTTTATCATCCTTAAAACTTTTGTTTGGTGATGATGAATCATTTTTGTCTTATATTCAATTTCTAAATGATGGAAGTATTTTAAAATTTGATTTACAAAAAAATTCTCTCATAGCTTCTAAAGAGTCAGTTAAAATTGGTTTAAATTACGATCATGATGTCTTTCAATATTTTGTTAAAACAAAGGGAAGTATAAGTGGTATCTTTTTTAGGAAAGAAGCATTCTTAAATCTCTCAGATATTCCTCTTTATAAATTTACTCTTGTTAGTGCACAAGAATCTCTTGATCCTGAATATTCGGAGCTATCTAATTATGTTTATACCTCTTCAAAAATTGGTCAAACTTTTTTGTATACTAATGGTGCTCCAAAAATAGTCTCTCACAGAGAAATCAATCGTAATCTCTCTTTTTTAACTTTGACAGATTATGCAAAGGCACTTGAAGCATCAAAAATATTGAAAGAGAATTCTATTTATTTTGGTCTTCTTGTTGCTGGTATCGTTATTTTATTAGTTCTGCTATTCTCTAAAATTTTAACAAAGCCTTTGTATAATTTATCTCAAACAGTAGACTCTTTTTTAAATTCAAATTTTTTAAATAGATCCAGGGTTAAATCAAGTGATGAAATTGGTCATTTATCTCTCGCATTCAATAAGATGGCGGATGATATAGTAAACTATATGAGGGAGATGAAAGAAAAATATAGAATCGAAGAGGAGTTAAAAACTGCTGAGCTTGTGCAATCTAATTTTTTTCCCCATAAGAAATATGAATATAAAGATTTAGCCATTTATGGTCATTATCAATCTGCAACTGAGTGTGGTGGAGATTGGTGGGGATCCTTTGAAAAAGAAGATTACCAAGTTATTGTTCTTGCAGATGTTACTGGACATGGAACCCCAGCAGCTCTTATGACAGCGGTTTTATTTAATTCTTTAAACGCTTTATTAAAACTATGTGAATATGATGATAGTTATTTTAAATCATCAAAAAAAATTATGGATTATTTTAACCAATTATTTTGTCATGCAACTTCTAATCTTAATGCGACAGCTTTTGTTTGTGTGATTAATAAAAAGGATAAGAGTTTAAATTATACCAATGCGTCTCATACTGCACCATATTTATTTTCTAGTAAGCATGACTGTTTATCTAAGAAAGACTTACTCCCATTGATGGATCAAATAGGTGCAAGACTAGGAGAAGATTCAAGCTCTGAATACCTAGAGGTTTCTTTAAAATTAAAATCTCAAGATAAAATTTTAATATATTCTGATGGGATTATCGAAGCTATCAATGAAAAAAATGAGCAATATGGAACTCGAAAGTTTTTAAAGTCAATATTAAATCATTTTAAAGAGAACCCTGAAATAATGGTTTCAAATATCATTAAGGACCTCGAGCAATTTAGAGGCCACTCACTACTTAATGATGATGTCTCAATCGTCTCAATTGAGGCGCTATGACAAAATTTAATCTTACGACAAATTTAAAAGAAAAATTTAAAAAGGGTGAGTTATCTAAATTACCTTTTTTCTATGACGATTTAGAACAAAAAAATTGGGCTTATGATGGATCACTTATGGATTCAATTGATGAGCTTCCCCTAGATATTAAACGAATTATCCCTTTTGACTATATCTTGAAAAATGGGGTTGAGTTTATAGCTCAGAAGGAGACTTTACTCATTGATCATCATTTCTCAAATGAAAGTGCAACAGATGTGATGAAATTATTATCGTCAAAGTTCGAACATATAAATATACAAAATACGTTTACTGATTTATGTCGATATTTAACGCTTCTAAGCGTAGAGCTTGTTAGAAATGCAATCTTACTTAATACTGAGGATTCAGCCTCTAGGGAATGTCATTATAAATTATTTGAAAATGAAAAATTTTTGACTGTTGAAATAACTGATTATTATGGGCTTATGACTTCCCAGTCACTGCTTATGAGACTTAAGCATGTAAAATTGCATAATACCTATGAGATGAAAAAGTCTGGAGCTGGACTTGGTTTTTATTTAATAATTAACTCAGTTAATAGTATAATGATTGAAATAGATGAAAAAAAAATGACTAGAATAACTGTTAATATAAATAAATATAAGAGGCTAAAAGATTTCAAAGAAAAACAAACAGCGATTTTTATAAAGAATATGAAGGAGTTATAATGTCTGAGCTAGTTATTCGTGTTGATAAAGAACAAGTTCCTCCAGTTGCAACTATTTCAGGGCAAATTAATGAGGATTCGGATTTCTCTTCGCTAAAAGAGGTAGAGAGTAATGAATTAATTATTGATTTTGAGGGAGTCTCTTTAATCAATTCTTGTGGGATCAGAGAGTGGATCGAATTTCAAAAAAATGAATTTAATTTTTCTAAGATAATATACCGTAAATGCTCTCAAGTAGTTGTGGAGCAAATGAATATAGTCAAAGGTTTTATTCACCCCGCTGGAGTGATTGAATCATTTTATGCCCCATACTTTGATGAAGAAAATGATTTAGAAATAAAAATTCTACTAACACCTGCCGAAGTTATCAATAGCACTGCTCCTTCGAAGTTTAATGAAAACAAAAATGAATTAGAATTTGATGATATTGAACAACAATATTTTAGTTTTTTACGTCAAAAATAGGAACTTATGGATTATAAACTCTTTGATCATTTACAAAGTCCAGTCATAGTTGTTGATGATAATTTAAGCATTATCTACTTTAATTTTATCTGTACAACGATATTTAAACTATCCCCAAGGAAATTAAAAGAATTTCAGCGCATTGATGACTTATTAAAAGTTGAAAATTATCATTTTAAATCAGATATTTTGGATGCAAAAAATTCTTCTACAGCTATCATAACCTCAGAACTTGAAGTCAAAATTAATGATCTACATTTTGTCTTTATTTTAAAATTTTTCAAGGTCGACTCTGGCATTGCAATTCATTTTCAAGATTTATCAATAGAGAAGCATCTTCATGATAAATATAAGAATCAAATTATTGAATTAAAAGAGACTCATGAGCAAATTGTAAAGTCTGATAAGTTAACAGCTCTAGGAGAACTTATTGCAGGGATTTCCCATGAAATTAGTTCTCCACTAACTGTTACATCTGACTTGCTTTTGGAACTTAATTCTTCGCTTCAATCTAGTGATTTTAATCATTCACAAAAAATTACAAATCATTTAATCGTTGAATTCGATAGAATTAAAAAAATTATTTCTAACATGCAATCTCTTAGCCGCGATAAAGAAAGTAATTTGCAAATTTATTCCTTAATTGAAATTATAGAGAAGGCAATTGTGTTTGCTAAAGATCTGAGTATTACTGAAAATATTGACATCGATATTACTTCTATTGATAAGAAACATCTTGTTTTATTAAATGAAGCAAAATTAACCCAGGTTCTTATTAATTTTATAAAAAATGCCTCAGATGCAATGTCTTCTTCACCAGAAAAGAAAATTATATTTCAATCCTCTGAATTAGGTTCTCAAGTTGTACTTGATATTTTTGATTCTGGACCTGGGGTTAAGGAGCCATCTAAAATTTTTGAGATGTTCTATACGACAAAAGATATTGGAGAGGGAACAGGCCTAGGGTTACCTATTTCTCAAAAAATCATTCAATCTTTTCATGGCTCAATTGATTATTTTGATTCTACGAAAAAGGGTTTTGGAACTCACTTCCAAATAAAGTTACCAATCATTGAGAGTGAGAGTTTTGCTATTACGAATAGATATTTAACTGGTGAATGTGAATATGAAGATCTAAAGGTTTTATTATACTCTTCTGATAGTAATATCTTGAATCAAGTTTTTCAAAAATTTAGGGATCAAAATATCATTTTAATTCTTACAACAAATCCTGACCAGATTGAAGATTTAAATGATTCTTACTTCGTTGATTATATTATCGTTCCCGAGAGCCTAAAATCAATTGATTCATTTGATGCAGAAATTAAAGTCTTGGCGCGAGAGGAGGATATCTCAGAAGCATTAACTAAGTTGATAGCTGAGGAGAGAGATCATGAGTAAAGTTAGTGATGATTTCTCTATTCTTGTGGTTGAAGACGAAGATAAAATTGCAGAAATTATTATAACGTATTTGCAGCTTTACCCAAAGTTTAAATATATTGTACGTGCTAGCGATCCTGTTGAGGCCATGCAAAAGCTTCATAATCAGGATTTTGATTTAATTATTACAGATATAGGTCTCCCTAAGAAAGATGGTATTTCATTTATTTCCTCACTCAGAAAAGTACCAAAATATTTCAAACAAAAAATTATCGTGATTTCAGGTTGTCTAACCCATGAAACAACAATGAAATGTATTCAAAACAATGTAAAACATATTATTGTTAAGCCATTTACGGCAAGACAGCTCCTTATTAAGAGTATTGGTATTCTTAGAGCAGAAAAACAAATACGATCTACAGTGGATACAATCATTGCAAAAATGGCAAAAAGATTCTTAACAAAAAACTTTGATAATCAAAAAGCAATTATTGATGAAGATATTAGGGAGCTTATCGAGCTATCCGAAGATGAAGATAATTAGGAGTTAATGATGGATGACTTTAAAGGCGATTCAAATTTAGATAGTATTAAGGAGACAACTCCGAAAAAATATAAAAGATATTGGGTAAATTATTTTATTTACCCTAAACTTCAGTGTGCACTAGCACTAATTAATGTTCTTATTCTATTATGTGCAATTACTTATATTTATTTCCAAGTTCAGCATTCATTCACTGTTATTGAAGAAATTGCCACAAAAGCTAATATTCCTAAAACAAGCTATATTTATTCTTTAATGGGGGCACATAAGGAAATTGTGACAAGTGCTATTTTTACTTCCGGCATTTTAGCATCTGTCTTAGTGTTTGTTATTACAGTTCTTCTCTCACATAAATCTTTGGGAGCCATTTATAGGTTAAAGCTATATTTTACCAATTTAAGTGAAAATGGATATGTTGATAAGTTAATATTCAGATCAGGTGACTTGCATGGTGAACTGCCAGAAATAATAAACAAAGGTATAGATAAAGTTAGAAATACGGAAGATTTGCCTTAGGTTCTAGACTTTAGTCTACTTCACTATTATTTCCCTATGTTTTCGAAATTATTGATTTAATAGTATCTTTATTTAAGATTTACTAACTTTTTTTCATTTTGCTTCATAATGATTTAATGAATTATCGCTATCTACTATTTAATTTCGGTCAGAATGGCCAAATTAAGAATGAACTTGCTAGGATTTTTAATGATTGTGAGGAATCAGAAGTTTTCATCACTTCAGCACCTATCGATGCGATGTCTTATCTCGCCGATAATATTAATATTATTTTTCTTTTTAAAATTGATAAAGACGAAGACTATGGTCTCATTCATACGATCTTAAATAAATTTAAGGCCAAGACTTTTAGTAAGTCGATTATACCTATTTGTCTCACTGATAATAAAGATCTTAGAGCTCTTCTGAAATTGCGACTTAATAGTTGCGAGTTTATTTATTCACTTAATTACTCCCCAAGAAAAATTAAGGATGAAATTGATCAAATTCTCTTTTTAGTAAAAAGTCGGTTTAATAAAAATTCGATTATAACTACAAATAATGACATGAACTATCTTTTAGAGAATAAAAAGCTTAGTGGCGAGCTTAATATACTACTGAAGTCAAAAGATAATACTGTTGGATCTTCGCTTCAAATTGATTGTTTGACTGAGGATCAGATCGTTGTTGTTTCAGATATTATGCCGTCCATTAATTTTGGAACTCCGCTTGATCTAGGAATTGTCTTTAGGTATGATGATTTAGAGTCAAATGTATTTCTTAGTGGAGAACTTGAGAGTATTGAGACATTAGACAGTATGACACATTTTTTACATTTAAATATTACAAAGTTTGATAGGACAAAGATTGAAGAGTTTTATAGATTATATGAGCAACGACAGCAAAGTATTATTGATTTTTTAGCACTAGCAAAAGGTTTTGGTTGAAAGTATTTTTGATTGTTTTTATATTCTTTATGATAAATCAAACTTGTTTTGCTGTTAAAGAATTAAAAATCGGGGTCATAAATATACCTCCATTTGGTATTGCAGAAGATTTAAAGCATGGGATCCACTATGATTTTATATCTAAGCTCCTAAGCAAAATGAAAATTCGTTTTGACATTGATTTCTATCCTTATTCTAGGGCCGTAAATAGTATTGAGAATGGAACACTCGATTTGAGTATTTTTTTTAAAAGAGATGATCCAGGAAATATGATAGAAGTTTGTAAAACATTTGGTTTTGAAAATCTTATTTTATCAAAAAATAAGGTTAATAGTATTGCTAATCTGGAAATGAGGAGTGTTGCTATTATTCGAAACGCTAAGTATGAGTCAAACTTTGATAAAAATAGTAAAATCAAGAAAATTCAAACGGAAAATTATGTTCAATCACTAAAACTTTTAATCTTAAATCGAGTTGATGCAGTAATTATCCCTGCTCCTGCTTATTACTTTTATAAAAAATCAATGGAGCTTGACAAAAATGATGTAAAGCTTCAATTTGTTTTAAATAAAAAATATAATTATATCTATGCAAAAAAATCTATAAATCCTGTTCTAATTGAACAAATCAAACTAGAAAATGATTTTCTCATTAAAAACAAGTATGATGAAGATTTACTCGTATTATATGGTAAATAGACCTTGATTTAATCATTGATAAATAGATTAATGTCTATTTCCATTCTTTTCCATTCCTGATGGTCAGCATACTCCTTTAGAGTGATCATATGAAAGAGATCTTTGTCTTTTTCCTCATTATTATGATTGTAAATTGGGTATATTTCCCAATTTGGTAATTCTGATTTAGCATGCTGAAAAAGTTTTTTGGAATCTATTGTTTCATCATTATCACTTATAAAAACTAAAGTTGGAATATTGGCTTTTTGAATTCCAATCTTTTTGAGCTGATTGTTTACTTCAAAAAGAGGTTTAAACTTCTTTGCATGGTAAGTCTTAGCATAACTATAGTTGTAATCACCTCCATTAATTTTCATATTTGGGAATAAGCTAGTTATAAAACCACCTAGAAGCAATGTTGAATCAGACAAAAAGCCAGGTGCAAATAATAGCATTTTTGATACCTCTAAATTCTCTTTTAGTTGCGGACTATTCATAAGTCCAATCAGCAGTATTCCTCCCCATTGAAAATCCACTCAAGTTTAGTGGTACTTTATGTTGATTTGAGTAATCTTTTGCTAAGCAATAAGCACTCATTAGATGACTGTATATATCATTTAGTGAGGCGTTATGTTCTGGATGCATTGCTAATTTATCAATTGCTCTGTAACCTATTCCAAATCCAGCATTTGCATTAAACGATTGCTCAATATCAACATAGGGAGATCCTGTTTTTGGGTCAAGAGTCTCTCTATATCCAGGAATTGAGACATTTAAAACGGCCGAACCAGAGTTCACGAGTAGATCTATGATATCTTTCATATAGTCTGCTCTAAAATTAAGGCCATGGACGAGTAAAGTAACAGATTGAGTTTCCGCTTGGGGAAGATACCATTTACTTTTTAAGGCATCATCGATTTTAAGCTCCATCCCTTTTCTTACTGATCCATCCCATTTTCGAACTCTATAATTATACTCTGGAATTTCATTTATTTGGTCTAGATTAAGCTTTTACTTTTGATTGCAGTGTAAGCTCATGGCATAGATTGATGTCGAATGAACTAATAAGAAAAGTAAGATTACCTTCATGTCTTTATCCTTTGTATTTTTTATTTAGTATAATTGGATTCTATATAGATTAAAATTTGATTGAAAATATGATCTAGATGTAAAGTTTTTGAACATATGAAGTGTCTAAAAAGTTGACGGCCTATACCATTTTACATGAACTGTTAATTGGGCACTAAATATTAGGTATGATAGGAAGAAATAATTACGGAGTATCTTTATGAATAAATATTTAAAATTTTCTCTCATTGCTATGCTAGCTCAATTTCACGGAGCTCAATCGTTTGCTGATAATCAGACAGAAACTCAATTTTGTGAAGAAGCACCAGAACAACTTTTAAGACTTCTTGATTTAAGAGCAAGAGAATGTGAAGATATGTCTTTAAAATATCTTGAATGTTTAAATAAAAGCTTAAATTCCATGAAAGGTGACTTTTTTGAAGAAGATATTTCTGGCGCCCAAAAATATACAAATCAAATCCTTCTTGATTGCGAAGCTGATCTTGAAAGTGTTAGCTCCCATAGTTTAAATAATGAGTCGCGTGTAAAATATATTACTGATTTTAACTTTAGTTCGAATCAAGTTTTTAATGGAACGACTCTTGGTGGCCTCTCAGGGCTAAGTTATAATGATTCAACTAAGATTTTAAGTGCAATATCAGATGATATTGGAAATCATGGAGCACCAAGAAAATACACTTTTAAATTAAGTGATAATCTAGATTTGAGTTTTGATAAAGTATCTGAATTAATGAGTGAAGACGATAAAAATCTTCATGGTTTTGGTTATTCTAATGGCTTTGACGCTGAAGGAATTATCGATTTAGGTGATGAAAATGGTTTTGTTATTTCGACAGAAACTTTTTTTAATAATGGCTATCTCCATCAAGTTAAAAATAATAAAATAGTGGGAAGAATGAGTGTTTCATCTATTTATAATCCTTATGAATTATCTTTTTATGGCAATGAGAGCTCTACTTCCGGAGAGATTTGGCAAGAAGTTGAGGGAAATCCAAGTCGATTTTGTCGTTTTTTAAATTATCTAAATCTAACTGAGTGGGCCTGTGGCCTAAAGAAAATAAGTGGAAAGTGGAAAGAGAAGGTCATATTCGATAATCATATCCATCATACTAGAGATGTAAGAAAGGTTAGAGGGGGAGGATTAGAGCATAACTCAGGGTTTGAAGGTCTTGGTATCACTCCAAATAAAAATTTTATCTTTACTGCCAATGAGAGACCCCTTCTTCAAGATAACCCTCGCTATGATTTTGAAATGAATTCAACAAGAAGATGGACTCAAGATAATGTTAAAGAGAATCTCATTCGCATAACTCGATTTAATAAACGTAAAAATATATTCTCTGTTGAACACTCAAATGAGTTTCTCTATAAATTTGATTCATTGAAGGGAAATGGAGTCTCTGAGATTCTTCCATTGTCTAAGAATAGAATTCTCGTAATGGAGCGTGCTTTTGATAGTTCTACAAGGATTACATCAGTAAGAATATATGAAGTGAATTTATTTGGTGCAAAAGATATTAAGCATCATCAATCAGTTTTCACTTTAAATAAATTCGTCCCCCTTAAAAAAACACTGTTAGTTAATCTTAACGATATGGAACATGAGTTTAGTGCTGGATTTAGATTGGTTGATAATTTTGAAGCAATGACTTTAGGTCCTAAATTGCCTAATGGATCAGCATCTTTAATTTTAGCTACAGATAATAATTTCAGAGAAAGGCAACTGACAAAGATTTTAATATTGTCCCTTCCATATAGTTATAACTTCTTAGAGAGATTAAATGATGAAAAGTAAACTTATATATTTTACGCTATTCTTATTCGCTTCAGGCCATCTTTATGCAGCTCATACTTTTAAAGACATTGATACATGTTATCACTGGGAAGAACAATGGCAGCTAGATGCTAAAGTTTCCTTTGCAAAAAAGAATAATGGAGAACTTTATTTTCATGAAGATAATGTCATTTATTGTTGGAGAACACCACTCGGTGCGCAAAGTGCATGGGAGGATCATGGTGATGTCCTCATTCGTATCAAACTTAAAGATAATAAAAAAATTATTCATATGCAAAGACAGGGAACAATTACTAAAACAAAATCATACGGAGATATTATCTATTCAAACGATAATGCTTGGCAAGAGTATACGATTACTCCCGCCGCTGTTGAGTCATGGTCTGTTTTTCATCCTGGTATGATTGAAGAGTTAAAAGCTGATTTTCAATTTCATAAGGATGGCAAAGCTAGCGATGATGATGTTTTTTATGCTTTTCAACATTATAGTTTGAGATGGCTTAAATCAATGATGCCAACGATTATAAATTATCATGAAAAAAATATTGGTAAAGCTGAAATCTTTGGAGAGAATAAAGAGAATCATTTTGTTACTTCTTTCAAACTTCCATGGCAAGAATATGTCTCTTTTGAACATGGAACGTTAGAATATAAAGAACCTCATCTCATAAAAATCATCAGCTCTTCCTTTGGTATGAATGTAGACACTTCATTTAAAGATAATGCCCTTTCAAATACGACGAAATATTGCGATGGTAAAAGAGAATGCGACTATAAAGTTCATTCTAAATTTATTGGTGACCCAGCACCAGATCAAGAAAAATCTTTTAAGGTTGAGTGGATGTGTGGTGATGAATTACACGAAGAAGAAATAATTGCGCCGGCAACGAATATAGTCATAAAAATTAAGTGTGAGAGTTTTAAAGTGTAAATAGTTGACATAGTCGGTTAATTGAGTTTTCTTTCTTTTTTTCGATAAGAAGATATGATTAAGTATCAATATCTTTTTATCATTTCTTTATGCTTTTTTTCTTCTCAGAAAAATATATTTGCTAGTGTTTCTGAATCTAATATTACTGAGTTATATATGAAGCTTTCAGTAAAACCCTTTGATTCTGAACGGCTCAATGAATTTACAAATCTCGTTAAAATTAACCAGAGCGAATTAGCACGGACAAAAAATGGACAAGAGTTTATCAACGAAGCCATTAGGTTTAAAAAAGTAAATATACTTAAAACTAAGTTAGATAATTGCTTAGGCTCAGATGTGCTAGAGTTTAAATCAGGTAGAGATATTTTAAATGCTGCACTTGCTGAACCGAATACCAATATAAATTGTAGCGCTCTATCAGATAAGATCCTTGATGGAGATTTTTCTGTCTTTATAGATCAATTTGATAAAAAGGTGCAATCCAACTCTAGGATCGAAAATAAGGAACGTAGCAGGGCCCTCAGTGAGAGGCTGTTCGCAGATACTCTCATTAAGGCAGCAAAAGCTGAAGCTAGACTTCAGTACTTAATAACTGATCAATCAAAAATAAATGGAGAGTGGGATCTTCAGGTTGCAAACTCAATTTGTTCAGGTGAAATTAAATGTCCAAAAGAGTTGGTGCAATCTGCTAAGATTGAAGCTCTTAATCAGATCAAAGAGTATGATAGCATTGGGGTAAGAAGAGAGTCGGCAAAAGAGGCGTCAGATAGATTAATTCAAGATGTCTCCAAGATGTTCACTGAGTTTTACTCTAAAAATAATCCATACTACTTTGAGAATACAGATATTAGTCATGCAAATCCAGGTCTAGTTAAAAATTTAAAAAATATGAGTGATGATCCTATGGATCTTGTTTCCAATCTTCAAACTGCACGGCATCTTATTACTTATAGGTTTGATGATACTGATCAAGAGATAAGAAAAAAAACTCATCAGACAAAAAATGGTGCCTTAATTCAAAAAGCAAATATAAATGCAATTAAAGAAGATCTAATTAATAGTGTTCCGCGTGAGTTCTACAATAAGCAAAATATGATTCAATTAGATCCTCTTGCGAGACAACTTGCAAGTAATCAAGAGTTCTCTGATTCTTTGGGATTTGGAGTCGTTCCAAAAATATCGAGTATACCAAGCATAGGCTATAGCTTACTTCTTTTAAATGAGAATCCCTCTATTGATAAAACTTTTAAGGAAAGATTAAAGCAATTAAAAGAGAATTCTTTGATTAAAGAAAAAACAAAACAGCTAGAGAGGCTTAGAACAAATTTGAAAGATATGGCAGAAGATTTATATCAAAAGAAAGATGAAGATAATGATATTCTTAAAAAACTATTAGTATCTAACCCAAGTGCTGCTGCGAGAGAAGTGATGCAGAGGCCTGAGAATTTAGATATTTATTGTCAAAGTTTAAAGGAGATCGAAAGTGAAAAACAAAAAGATAAATATATAACATATGGGCTTATGGCCGCATCCATTGCAACAATTCCTTTTGCAATGGTTGCTTCACCCCTTATTGGAGGGCTCGCTCTAGCTGGTGTTGGCGCCGTTGACCTTGCTTATTCTGGAGTTCAATTTCAATCCTTACGAGAGATGTCTAATTTAAAAGAAATAGCGTGCTATGGCTCCCAAGGAGATAGTTCAGTCTGTAAAGAGTATGAGGATAATATGGATGAGGCCATAATGATCTTAAGCACAGCAGGGCTTGGTCTTGGAATTTCTGGAGGAGTAAAAGTTGTAAAATTTTTACCACGAATAAATGAAATGAAAGATATTATTCGAACTAATCCTAAGTTTTTATCATTAACTAAAGGCAAGAAACCAGTTGTCCTTGATGGAGAAGAAATTCCTGAAGATTTCTGGGAATCCATGATGAAAGATCTAGAGGATATGAGACCTAATTATGAATCAGTCGTAAAATCTATTGATGAAAGACACCTTGCTAATAGTTCTTCAGGCGCATTAAGAAATATAACAGACGCTGATATAACCCGATTATTTAAGGGAAGAATCCTAGATGAGAATGCTATAAATAAGCTGAAGGTCCAGGTACGCTCAAGAGAGAGGTCTAACTTAGGAGCTACTCAATTCGCAAAAGAGAGTGGTTGGGACCCTAATAAGTCAGAATCTTTTATTATAAGGTCTGAAGATATTGAGCCTGGTTTTATGCAAGTTGATAAGACAGTTCATCCTGTTTCTTTGAAAGATAATGAAGTGTTTGGCTATAAAAAAGGCTGGGTTCAGGTGCAAGTGCATGGAAGTGGCACAGGTTTTTCTAATAATGGAAACGTTTATTCAGCAAAAGAGCTCGCTGCAAATATTAAAGCTCAAGGTCACACAAATCAGCCTATTGAATTGGCCTCTTGTTGGAGCGGACGCCCCAACGGTGGGGGGCCTACCATGGCCCAGCAATTAGCTGATGAATTAGGAGTTCCCGTTGTTGCTCCTTCTAGAACTTTAGAGATGTCTGGGACGCCAATAATAACTCAGTCAGGTAAAGATCTTTCACCCCAAGGGCGGTGGAGGGTCTTTTATCCCAACTCTTAAGGTCCTCATAAAGTGTAAATAATTCATCAATTCTTGTTTGATTTGGGTAAGAATGCTAAGAGTCATGATAAACCTTCGGAGAATTCATGAAAGTACTTTTTTCTATAATACTCAAAGTATGGTTAATCATTTTGATGAAACGATAGCTGAAACTTATACAGAAGAGCGAGCTCAGATGTGTTTTCTTCTTGCCTCCATGCCAGAGCTTCCCCGTAATTTAAACACACTCAATATGCAAAAATATTGTTATGGTTTAAAGCTTAAAAGTGTCATGTCTGGGGGACCTGAATCAGCCGTGCTTTCTCAAAAATATTTATCTCAACCGTTCTCTAAAAGAAGTTGCGTCTATAAAGACTTTCTTCAAAAATCAAAAATCTATTAAGATTGGGGAATTGTTATTCAGGATTAGTTTGATTTAAAGTCTTATTTCTTCTTTGAATTTAGCTCAAAACTCAATTTGAAAAAATTACATACTCTTACGGAGCTATATTTTTATAGCGTTAAATTGTAACTCAGATGTAACTTCATATTAATTTTATTTCCGGTTATATTCCTGTCACACAACATGATCGTGTTTAACGAATCTAACAAACGGAGTCTTTATGAAAAATGTATTAGTAAAAAGTTTTTTTCTTTGTTCAATTTTAGCTATTAGTCTATCGAGTCAACCTGTCAAGGCTGCCATTGGACTCGCTTCAACAGGCCCAGCAGCGACAATATTTCTTGTTGGTGGAGGAGGATTAGGTGTCTTTACTTTAGCTACATCTGGGAGAGGCCATGACCCAATTGGACCTGTGGAAATTGCAGCTGCCTTAATTAGTATTGTTCTACTTGATAACCCTGAAGAACAAATTGTTAATTCGTTAAAAACAGAATATCCATTTCTTGATCAATCAAGTGCTAGATATTTGGGACAATTTTTGAATGAAAAAATTGATTCTCAGAAATCTCAGTTGCAAGATAAAGGTCAGATTATTCTTGATATTGATAAAGCTGAAATTAGAGAACTTCTAAAATCTACTGATTTATTAGACTCAGAATTAGAATTAATTGCACACGATTTATCTCTCTAGTGTTGTTTAAGTTTTCTGTCTGAGTTTTTAAAAATGACTCAGACAGAAAAATAGGATTTTTTATGAGAAATTTATTTTTTTTACTTTTAGTTATATCAATGAATCATTTAGAGGCAAAAACGATTTGTCAAAAAATTATGGATCAAGAGTCGCGCCTATCTAATACTATTAATCAATTTTGGGATATTACTAAATATTCATATTTTCCAAATCTATTAGTTGATACTGATGTCATGAGAACAGAAAAAAGTAAAAATATGTCTGCTCATAAATATCATCTAAATAGTAAGAGAAATATTGTTTTTTCATTTGGACTAAGTGTTGAAAATGAAAAAAAAATTACACCAAATCGAGTTGAGCTCTATTATGATCTTATAAAGACGCGAGATGAATACTATGGTAAATTAAATTTAATAATTGAAGAGTTAAAAAGTCTAGTTTCTCCGGCTTGCCTTAAATATAGAAGAAATACTGGAAAAAAAAGATTAACATGTATTTCATGGGAAAGTGAAGATGATGTACTTTCAAAATGCGAAAAGAGAGAAAAAGAAATCGCTCCAGATCAAACTCAATTATTTTCTATCAACAAAAAACTAGAAGACTTTTTTGATGTTGAACAATACATAGAATCAAACAAGGCAAAGGATCTCTTTAATGAGCATCAACACGATTTTTCCCTTAACTGGGAATTTAGAGAAGTGACCCATATCCTAGATTTACAAAATCTCCTCACAGCAAATGATATTGGCAATATTATAATTGTGAATCACGGAAATAGAAGTAATGGATCAATTATTGATTCTTTTGGCAACGATATTAGAGTTAAAACTTTTCTTAAAAATTTTTCTGAAAGTTTGGATTCTATTAGTTTTTTTTCATGTTTTTCACATTTGATACCTGTAACTTATCATTTAGCTGAAAAATTTAAAAATGTAGCCAATCCTCCAAAAATAATATTCGTTAAAGAGCAAGAATTCTTAGGTAAATCGGGTTTTACAATTCTTAAAACACTTGCGCATTTTATTAAGGACGTGGAAAAAGAAATAGTGAGTAATTCAGTTAGAAATATTGTGCCAAGTTTTGAGGAGAAAAATTGTTCCATTGAATTTCCCTCCCTAGAAGTTAAGAGTGGGGAAGTGGAAGTGAGCCTGAATAGGAACTTTATTAGCGTCTTAAGTAGTCGTTCTGATTCTAAAATCCCTTTTCCTTGTAAGTTTATAAATGATAAGAAAAATATGATTTATTTAACGAGCATTAGTAAAAAGCAAGCTATTGTTGATAATACTCCTAACCAAAATGTAATTGTAAGCTTTGATGATGGAGCTGGGGTTGAATATATTGAAACGTTTTCGAGTATCATTGATCATAAATTATTTAATTTAAAGTTTAATTTTTAATTTCAAAATTCCAGTATGCTAATGGTCCTGACGGGTAGAGTTGAATTGCCGACCCCCAGGATATCAATCCGTCTGGACGACTTTATAACTTAGGATTTTTAACGTCTGTTCTTTCTTTTAAGGGGGGGGAACATAATTTTAGTTTACCAGGTAATAAAAATCGACCACTTTTTGAGCGTTAAAGTAAGCTGTAACTATGAGTCTTTATGTGAGTGTAATGTTTTAAGTTATAATTATCACTCAAAGTGATTAGGTGGTGTTATTTGAAAAGATCTATTTTTATTGAAAATCTGGACTACTCATATCCTCTTGGTGGAAAGATTTTTCAACAGATGAACCTTTGTATTAACGAAGGAGAGTTTGTCGTTTTGCTTGGCAAGAATGGAGTAGGTAAAAGTACTCTTATTAACTTAATTCTTGGTTTTCGAACACCTAAGAATGGCACAATTTCAGTCCTAGACTTGGATCCAAAGCTCAATGCAATTGAGTTACGGGAGAAAATGTTTTTTATTTCACATTCAATTCAGTACGATGAATATTCTAGTATCGAATTTATACTAAATAATCTTAAAATCCTTTATAGAAATTATTGTGAAAAAAAAGAAAAAAAACTTTTAGAGCTCTTTGATTTAGACAAAAGTTATTATCTATACCAGTTATCTTTGGGGCAGAAGGCTAGAGTTCAAATTATTGCTGCGATTGCCTCAAATGCACAGTTTTTGCTTATAGATGAGATTACTGCGGTACTAGATCCATTGGCACGATATGATTTCTCGAAAGTTTTAGTGGAAGAGAAGAATGATGGAAGAACAATTCTCATGGCCACTAATATTCCTGGAGACTCTGAGGATGATTCAGATAGAGTTCTTTGTATAAAAGATAATAAGGTAATAGATTATGAAGCAGCATAGTGTCGTGTATCGCCTTATAAAAGCATCATATGTTCATTCAAAGCCTCTCATGGTAGAAAGAGGTTTATCAATTGTATTCATCACTAGTATTGCCTTTGCTATTTCTTATTTCTTTACATCAACTCTTGTCCTTTTGTTTGGGTTCATTTTTTTAATTGCCTGTGACAAGTACCTCACTAGAGGAAGGGGAATGCTAAGTAAATTCGAGAAAAATACATTTTTTAGTTCAGCTCTTCCATTAACTAGAAGAGAAAAATTCTACTTAAAGCTATATGAAAATATTTACGACAACTTCATACTCTATGTAGGAATTTCAGCTTTAGCAGTAGGTCTTTTTGTGGAGGGTTCTCATCGTGTAGAGCAAATGACATACTTTTTCGTTATTTTCATACATTTGATCTTATTTACATCAATCCCTATGGAATTTCGGATTATTGATAAAAATCAATTACCGAAGGAGCGATCACTAAAATCAATAGTGTTATTTTTAGTAAATGCGATGATTCTTTTTTCTATTTTTCTATTTTTCTGTTATTTCTATTTGATTTTACTTTTTTTATACCACAACTTAAAACGATGTCTTTTAGTTTGGATTATCGTTTAGTAGGTTTGGTCATTTTATTTATTTCTGATATATATGTTCTAAATATATGCCTTTCTTCAAGGTGGCACGTAACTAATGAACACAATATCTTTAAGAAAATAAGTCTAGCAAGAAGAATTAAACAATCGTCATTAATTCTGTTTACTGCTATTGGTATTCACATACTTTTAGTTCCATTAATTATGTTAATGTCAACAAGAAACTACCACGCCTTTAAATTGATGCATAGTGTGGGATTAGTTCAATTCGAGTTATTCTCAGCTGTAGGAAATAATGACTTAGAGGCATTTAAAAGGTTGGATTTTTTAAGCAATGAACATCTACAGAAATTTGAATGGTTTAACTCATCTTTAATGTTAGATTATTTAATAGTAAAAAATAAGATTGAATTTATAAAATCCGTTTTGGGAAGTGATGCTTCTCAATGGGATTCTAATTATTGTAACTTAATAAAGAAGCAAGAAGCATGTGGAGAAAACGTCATTCTTAATATTGCCATTAAAAATAACTCTACTCAGTTTATTCACTACCTTATTAAGAATAATACATATGAAATTAGCTTAATAAATGCAGAAAGCTTACTGCTTAAAGGCGCAAAGAGCTGCAATGGTTTGCTGGTGTCAGAATTATTAGTTCGAGGAGTAAATCCAAGGGTTCCCTCTGTTGGAAAAGGTAAAAACATATTTAACGTGATGTTAAATAAAGCCGATCTTAATTGTAAAAAAATAGTCTCTAAATTTTTACAAGAGAGGGTATAATTTGAAATCTAATGATAATATTAAAATATTTTTGTAAGTTATGGAGAATTAATGGTAGCGACGGGCAGAGTTGAACTGCCGACCCCCGGGATATGAATCCGGTGCTCTAACCAACTGAGCTACGTCGCTATGATGATTCTTCTGTTCAAAGTATTTAGGATAATAAAGTCAAGTATTGTAAATGTCAATAATTCTGTACAGTTAAAAATTAAAAATCTAGAATTATTTAATGGTATTCGAATCAAACAATAAAACATATACAAATAGGTTTCTTGCTCATTTTATGGCCTTTATTGGAGAGTATCAACTCTTTGATAGAGAAACTCCTTTATTAGTCGCTGTATCAGGAGGTGTTGATTCAATGGCCCTCCTCTACTCAGTATCACAAATTGAAAGGTACGGATATTCCAACAGCATTAGGGTAGTGCACCTTAATCACGGAACGAGACCTGGACAGATAGATGAAGCTGAACTTGTTCGTAAATATTGTGAAGTTCTCGATATTGATTTTCAAACGCATCTTTTATCTGATCTTAATCCTGAGAAGAATTTTGAATATAAAGCCCGTCTTAAACGATATGAGCTTTTACATGATATTAGTTTGCCAAACGAGAAAATTTTATTGGCCCATCATATAGATGATAGCTTTGAGTGGACGATGCTTCAAAGTTTAAGGAGCTCGAGCATTGATGGATTAATTGGAATTCCTGTTTTTAATGGATCTATTATTAGACCATTTATGTGTGTGACTAAGGCGCAAATTATTCGTTTTGCTAGGTGTTTTGACCTTCCTTTCTTAGAAGACCCAACTAATGAACAAATTAAATATGAGAGAAATTTCATTCGAAACGATGTCATTCCTGTGTTTGCTCCAAGGTATAAAAAATTTTTAAAGCATTATGTTTATAGGCATAATGAAATTGCAAGACAACTTGGTGTTCATAGAGTTTTTTCTCATAAAACTCATTTTCAAATTAATCTAAATGTTGAGTCAGTTTTAATATATTCCCTTCAAATGAGAGAGGATTACTCGGGAATTGGAGAGCTTGTAAAAAATGCGATGAAAAAACTTAATCCAGATTCTAGGGGAACATTGTCGATTCAGATTAAAAAAATAAAAGAAGCACTTAAAAATAATAAACATGGACCCCTCACTCTTACAAATGGAGTCAAAGTTTATCTTGATTATCAAACCCTTCTTTTAACAAAAAAATCATCTCCTTTACTGGCAAAGAAATTTGATGATTTTAAAACTTTTAGTTACGATGAGTTCTATCATTATTTAGAAGATTGGCTTAGCTCAAAGTTTCAACATCTAGATTTTCCATTTATTGTTTTAGTAAAGTATAGCTCTTTTAAGAAAAGAAACTTTTACAACTCATTTAATCCTAATCTGATACAGGGACTTAAAGAGAATCATGAGGAATTCTACCCTGCGTTACGCCTTTTAAGAGAATGGTCAAAAAAACGTAATAGACACAAAGTGTTGAGACTCAATTTTCTTTCACAAATATAATTTTGCTCCTCTTGATTTAGTGAGAACATAAACCTACAATATTGATCTAGTGATTGAATAAAGCGAAAGGTGAATAATGAAAAAACAACACAAGACAATTGCAGCATGGATTATCTTTATTTTAATGATGATCTTTATAATGAAAACTTTTGAGAACAATAAACTTAGTCCTGCAAAAAAAATAACTTATTCTGAATTTATTAAAGCTGTTGAAAGTGAAACGATTGAAGAGGTCACTTTTCAAGGGAATAATAAAATTCAAGGACGCTTCAAAGCCCAATTTGAAGAAGGTGGTTTCTTTGAATTAACTGGTAACACAGGGGATGAAACATTTAAAATTTTAAGAGAAAAAGGAATTATTCCTAATTATAAGGCAGAAGAAAAACAAAGTTTTTTAGAAAGTATTTTTATCAATTGGTTCCCAATGATATTAATTTTTGTTATTTTTGTTTTCTTTATGAGGCAGTTACAAGCTGGTGGTGGCAAGGCCATGAGTTTTGGAAAGTCTCGGGCAAAAATGCTTAATGAATCTGATAAGAAAGTAACTTTTTCTGATGTTTCAGGTGTAGAAGAAGCAAAAGAAGAATTAGTAGAAATCGTAGATTTTTTAAAAGATCCTAGAAAATACACTAAGCTTGGAGGAAAAATTCCAAAAGGAGTTTTATTAGTAGGCCCTCCAGGGACAGGTAAAACTTTACTTGCAAGAGCTGTCGCTGGTGAAGCTGGTGTTCCATTTTTTTCAATTTCAGGTTCTGATTTTGTAGAAATGTTTGTTGGTGTTGGTGCTTCAAGAGTAAGAGATCTATTTGAGCAAGGTAAAAAGAATGCGCCTTGTATTATCTTTATTGATGAAATCGATGCAGTTGGACGTCATAGAGGCCAAGGAATGGGTGGTGGACATGATGAAAGAGAGCAAACTCTCAACCAAATGCTTGTAGAAATGGATGGCTTTGAGTCAAATGAAGGTGTTATTATCATGGCGGCAACTAATAGAGTTGATGTTCTTGATCCTGCTCTTCTGAGACCTGGACGTTTTGATAGAAGAGTTACTGTGGGTAGACCAGATGTGAGAGGAAGACTTGGAATTTTAAAAGTACATGCCAAAAAATCTCCTTTAGCTGAT
>Ga0115005_10000747_pt1 | contig 25118 bp, 17 predicted proteins | sample ArcOceMetagenome_FD_87163 | JGI IMG/M metagenome (GOLD analysis project Ga0115005, IMG submission 87163) | Marine eukaryotic phytoplankton communities from Arctic Ocean - Arctic Ocean - Greenland ARC118M Metagenome | ecosystem: Environmental > Aquatic > Marine > Oceanic | place: Arctic Ocean...
GACGAGACCAGAGGTGTCCATACCAAGTCTGTGGACAACCATCTTGTCAGCGCGATCAGATTCACATCCGAATTTGTCGAATACAGCCTGTGAGAGGGAGGGATTGTTCTCCTTGTTGGGTACGCAAAGTACTCCAGCGGGCTTATCAACGACAACGATGTGTTCGTCCTCGAAAACTATTTTGAGATCCTAAGAAAGAACAGCTTCCAAATTAGACATATTCATGTTTTACATAAAACCTTCCATGTTCACATATTTGAAGAGATGCTTTCAACTTACATCTTTTGTCATGCTTGCAGATGTTGAATCTTTTTCTCTCAGTTTTTTCATTTGAATAGCTAGCTTGGCATTGATATCTTCAGCCGATACAGCCAAACTACTGAAAAGCTGTGTAGTCAGTGCTGGGGAAGGTTTATGCAGAGAAGGTGTAAATGCATGGGTGCTCGCTGCAGCAAGGCAAACACTAATTATTGCTGTTTTGAATTGCATGTTAAAAATGGTACGTGACGTTCCGACAAATCTATAATAATGTGAGCGTCGGGCGAAATACATCACCCATCCATCAACCATCTCACTGAGTTCTCTGTCCTGAACACATCATCGATCATGAATGAATCAGATCGAATTTTTGTTGGTGGTGGAAATGGCCTATCAGTAGTGTTCAACCAAAACAGCTGTGGGCAACTACAGGACATATTTGTCTCATAACCCAAAAACTATAAGGTTGTGATTTTGTGTAAAAGTTGAGGTTTGCGCAAAATGTATAGTAACATTTCCCATTTCCCAACCTTTGACGATCGAAATTCGTAAGCCAGCGTCTCCGGACAGACTGCTTCGCGCTCAACCTGTCCTGATACGCACTTACTCTTTGATGTTTCGAGAGCCATGAAAGCCTTCCTATCCGTCTGCCAACTTTACTCAACTGAAACCCCTTCAGAAAACTTGAGGCACCAAAGGAGTCTATAAGCATCACATCAATCAACTGACTACCCACCAATTCAATATGCGTCTTACTTTGATTGGTTCTGTTCTCCTGGCTGCTGCCAACGTTAATGGATTCGCTCCTGCCTTCAATGGTGCTCGTTCTGTAGCTTCACTCCAGAGCACCGCTGAGGCCGTCAGTGCATCCGAATTCAATTCCAAGTTGGAGGCTCAGCTATCCAAAATGGCTGCCAAGGATGCAGAGTCCAAAATCAGCGCTGATGTGAGTCATACATTCGTCCATGCCAATAACACATGGCATACACCCAATAAACTGATGAAGAAATTGGGCTGAGTGAGGATAGATTCCGGAAGCGAAATGTTTTGAGTGTTGATACAACGTCGCATCTGAAGCCATAATAAGACGATAAAAGGGAAAAACTAAATAATCAAAGAAAGCTGATTTGGGGGGAAGGTCAAGGACGAACATTTGATTGGTTTGATCCAGCAGACATAAATCTTCAAAAAGTGATAAACATTCTCTCACTTCCAAGGCACCCTTACTCACCTGTACTTTTTTTCGCCACTCTATAGGATCTCAAAATAGTTTTCGAGGACGAACACATCGTTGTCGTTGATAAGCCCGCTGGAGTACTTTGCGTACCCAACAAGGAGAACAACCCCTCCCTCTCACAGGCTGTATTCGACAAATTCGGATGTGAATCTGATCGCGCTGACAAGATGGTTGTCCACAGACTTGGTATGGACACCTCTGGTCTCGTCGTGTTCGCTCGTACCAATGCTGCTCTTCGTGGCATGAATACCCTCTTCCGTACTCGTGAAGTTACCCGTACGTATGAGGCTCTTGTATGCGGATCTATTGAAGAAGAAGAAGGTGTCATCAACATGCCTCTCATGAGAGATTACGAGAACCCACCATACATGCGTGTATCTACCGATGAACATCAAAGGGCTTTGGTAGGACTTGCTATTGAAGATGTAGGCAAGAAGCTCCTCGAGAATCCCAAGGAGAGTTTGACAAAGTTTTCTGTAGTTGGAAAGGAAGAGATGGGAGGAGACGTTACCCGTGTATCGTTGACCAGTATTTCTGGACGCACACATCAGCTTAATGTTCACTGTGCTGCATTCGGACATCCAATTGTCGGAGATAAGGTATATGGAATTAATGGAGAGGCTACTGCTAATGGAGGACTTGAGGAGGGAACATCATCTTCAAAAGCATCTGCTGAGGCTCAAGAAGCAATTGCTTCTGCCGCTGCAGACAAGCCAATGTGTGTACATGCCAAGACAATTAGTTTTGAGCACCCTGCATCTGGAGAAAAATTGTCTTTCGAGAGTGCAGCACCATTCTAGAAAACAAACAAATATAATTAAATAAATCTTAAAAGTGCAATAGATTCAATATCTTTCAATTATATTGATATTTTGAATTTCCACTTTACATTCTCTTGACTGGCGGTGGTTCTCTGAAATCGACGACTAGTAGTCTTATCTTTTCTACTTTGTACTTTAGTATTTTCGCTGAGTGTAACGAAAGTGAGCAGAGTAGTTAGTGGGCGCGCGGACCAGGAAGTCGGGGAAGAACGGACCGTTAGACCGTCTGTCCTTCGCGTCAACAATCGAGGCTATCCAGTTGGCACTTGCCTTGGGATCGCAAATTTTTAAACAAAAATAAATATTTCTAACAAAATCCTTGGAACACACAAACGTTTCGGTTCCACTCATTTTGGACATTCTCTCTCTATCTACGCGAAAACAGTTTTGCGTTGTGTTTTCATTCAGTTATCACACCGTTTTCGACACGTGGTCTTTTTTCACACGGTGCAAATAGACAGTCAGGAGTCAGTCTTTGCCGCAAATCTTCAATCTACAATTGAAATAAAAAATTGCTAATTATTCGTAAGTTCAGATAAAAGTAGAGAAAGATAACACTCATTAAACAGTGAATGCCCTTACTTCACAGCTCTGTAGGCTAAAATAGTACATGAAACATACCCCAAATCATCATACAAGTACCTGGTGCGTAGGTACCAAGTGGTCTTCCCATAAAGTCTTTCAAGCAAAGCAGCTCTTTGTACCAATGGAATCTGAAGAAAGAATCATCAAGCAAGGTATTGACAAAAATGCTGTTGTTGACAACGAATGACTGACTGACTACGAGTTATTTATTCTTTGAATTCCTATTTACTGATCCTACACGGTTGATCTGTTTCTTTCTTTACTTTCTTATCAACGATTGAGTTAGACCTAACACAGTCCTACCACCTACCCAGGTTAGGTACCATACTAACACTTACTGACTACAGTCTGACTACTGTGTACTCAATACGTAATTTAATAATACGAGACCTTGTAATTGCCTTCGTTGGACACCTGAGCCTCCTAAAATACGAAGAAATAAGGATGAGTGACGGTAATTTATCAGATGATGAGATCCCTGTTCTTGTGAACATTGACCAATCTTCACAAATCGAAGATGCCTCATCAATACCACTGCATCATGTCCAACCAACACAAGATCTCTCCGAGCAAAAAGACGAAGAGAAGGACTTGCCTCCAGTTCCTGTCACAATACTTTCTGGTTTTCTTGGAGCTGGTAAAACTACTCTTATTCAGTATATACTGAGCTCCCCCGATCATGGAAAGAAAATTGCGGTGATTGAGAACGAGTTTAGTGGCTCTTCTGCAGCCAATGCATCTGATGCATCCAAACTGACCGGTTCCCTTGCTGAGAAAGAAGGGCTAAATATAGAAACTTTGATTGCTCGTGATGGAGCAAACGACGATAATCTCATCGACTTGATCGAACTTCCCAATGGGTGCATTTGCTGCACGGTCAAAGATTCCTTAGTTGAAACACTTGAGGTTCTACTTGAAAAGAAGCGAGAGTTGGATTACATCATTATTGAATGTTCCGGTATGGCAAATCCAGGTCCCATTGCGAGCATATTCTGGTTGGATGATGCCTTGGAAAGCCGTCTTCGTCTTGATGGAATCGTGACATGCGTTGATGCAAGGAATATAAAGATGCAATTGTCTGAAACAAGCAGTAAACAAAATTCTGCGCATGGTGATATGTTGGGTGGAGACGAGGCTGCTCAACAAATAGCATACGCCGATAGAATCATCGTGAATAAGGTCGATATACTGACAAAAGAATCAAAGGTAGAAGGAGGAAGCAAGAGGCTCAAAGAAGTGCTAAAAGAGATACGTGCAATTAATAGCACCGCGCCTATTCGGACGACCACCTTCTCCAAGATTGATAACTTGTCGTGGATTCTTGATGCTAATTGTTTCGATGCTGACAGAGCTCAAGATGTCGAAGATGGGTTTGAAAAAGCAAAGAAGCAAGGCCAAGAAAAATCAGACAATACGAATGGATGCAATGACTCTAATTGTGCGTCGTGCATTCTCAAAAGTGATGCGAAATCAAACACTGATAGCCTGCAGTCAACCCAATTCTGCATGCCATGTACACCCACACCCACCCATACACATACAAATGCCATAACAACAATTGCTTTGATAGAATATGGTTCAGTCTGCTTAAAACGAATGAATACATGGCTGGCTGGCATTCTATGGCCTGATCAGGATAAGGAAGATAGTGTACTTTCAGCTGAATTGCAAAAGCTCGAAAGTCTTGGACAAATAACGACCGCAGACATTATTGAACGCCGGAAGCGAGAAGAAATAAATGAAAAGATGCTAATTTTCCGAGTAAAAGGGGTCATATCATCACGTTTTGTGAACCTCGAGGATGTTGAAGATGGTGACGAAGAACACGTCGATGAAGACGGGCTAGATCGAAGAAAATATATCGTTCAAGCAGTGAACGATTTATGGGAAATTAAACCGACAAGTACCTCATCGCATTGGCATGTTGCGGAACCCAGAATTTGCAAGATAGTATTGATTGGAAGAAATTTGGATAACGTAGCCCTCTCGTCTGGTTTCAGAGAATGCTTTCTATAATTATAGTATATAATTATGGCACATGCACTAGACATCTTAATCGGTTTCCTCATAAGTCGGGATAGTGCTTACACTACTAATGTAATCACCTTTTTTAGTGTCAACCTTTTGAACGAGAACCCCTGTCGCAGCTCTGCTTTGAGCTGGGATAGCACCTGCCTTCTGACGGACAATAACTCCCTTTGATGTAATTACAAGGACTTCGTCATCTTCATTGACAATTCGCAAGCAACTAAGACTGTCGTCACTTTTTTTGAACTTGATAGCAATAACTCCAACGCCACCTCTACCACGAGCTTTAAATTCATTTGTTTTGATACGCTTGCCGTATCCACATGATGTTACAGCCAACACGAATTCAGAATCTTGACCTCCCGTCAAAATATTGACGTCAGCTAAAGTATCACTTGCTTTCAATTTCATCGCACGAACTCCGCGGCTCGTCCTGCCAGTTGGGCGAAGAGTTGAAGCTTCAAAACGACTTGCCATACCATCCGTTGTACCAACTAGAATATCATCGCCATCGGCACATTTTTGGCACCACTTTAGACTATCACCCTCTCCAAGACTTGCAATTGTTAGCCCTCTTGATGAAATGTTTTCGAATGCAGCTAGAGGAGTTTTCTTAATCCAACCTTTCTCTGTCGCAAGGACGCAGTACTCATCCTTTGTGAATTCAGTAACAGGTAGCACAGAAGTGATGATATCATCTGTTTTCACTGGCAGTACTGATGGTATTGGTACGCCCTTTGCTGTGCGACTTCCGGTAGGGACCTGAAATGCCCGAAGACCGTATGCTATTCCTCTCTGAGTTGTCATGAGAAGAGTGTCGTGGTCATTGCATGAGAAGCAATGCACAACTTCGTCATCACTTGCACTATTACTAGATGTACCCTTCTTACCGCGAGTACCGCGACCCTGGTTCTCGAAAGTCTTTAGAGGCATACGCTTGATATATCCACCTCTAGTAACTACAATTACATTCCTTGCGTTCTGAACAAGATCCATGTCTTCAAGAGCACCCTCTTCTGTCAGAATTTTTGATTTTCTCGGCGTTCCAAATTTCGCGCTCAACTCTCCAAATTCTTCAATCATTAAGTTACGTACTGAAGTGTCACTATCCATGAGATTCTTAAATTTTGTCATCGACTCCTTTAGGGTTTTCTTTTCATCAGTGAGTTTATTTTTGTTTAGTCTCGTGAGTTGTCCAAGTTGCAATTTCAAGACGGCGTTGGCTTGTTCAGTTGATAATGCTAATTTTTCATGTTTTGGACTCATTAACACTTCACGGGCTTTATTCTGGTCAGGCGCTTTCCTGATGACATCAATCACCTATTGCGACAGTTCCAATTGTGAGATACTCGCTTGTTCGGTATGGTCAGTAATGAAATAATAACAGTATTTGTACCGTACCTCGTCGACGTGTTTCAATGCCCTCAATAGGCCGTCTACAATATGTGCACGAGCTGCAACTTTGGCGAGTTGGTGAGCAGTTTTCCGACGAATTGTCTCAAATCTGAAATCAAGAAAACACTCCAAAGCAGACCTAAGAGTAAAACGCTTTGGAACAGTGCCAGCCCCCATCAATGCTAGAAAGTTACCCGAGAAACTTGTCTGTAATGATGTCTTTTTGAAAAGGTTGTTCTGCACCAAGTATTTTGCAATGTGTCAGTAAATTTGAATCAAATTATTGGAGAATATGGTGTAGTCAATTATCCAACACGTACCTGAACAACTGCAGCGACGGCATCTCTCTTCAACTCTATAACAACTCTAATACCATCTCTGTCACTCTCGTCCCTCAGATCGGCAATGCCGTCTATCTTTTTCTCATTGACTAGGTTTGCGATTTTCTCCAAAAGTGCAGATTTATTTACCTGATAAGGTAACTCTGTAACAATGATAGCAGTTCTTTTGGAATTTCCCTTCCCTATCTTCACCTGTTCCATATGAGTCACGGCGCGAAGGATAATACCACCATTTCCGGTTGAAAATAATTTTCTTGCACCTTCAGTTCCCATGATGGTTGCGGCTGTCGGAAAATCAGGAGCTGGAACCAATTTATACAGTGCTTCGTCCGTGACTGGTTTCGCACCCTCCTCTCGACTTTCCATCAAGGCTGTACAAGCATTCATAAGTTCAATAAGATTGTGGGGGGGGACATTAGTAGCCATACCAACTGCAATACCAGCACATCCATTAAGTAATAAAATTGGTAATCGTGCAGGAAGAACCATTGGTTCGATCTCATTGCCATCAAAGTTTGGACTAAAATCAACAGTATCAAAATTGATTTCATCTAAAAGCGCTTCATTTGAAACTTTTGTCAATTTACACTCCGTGTAACGCATTGCCGCAGCAGGATCAGCATCAATGCTACCAAAATTTCCATGTCCATCAACCAAAGGGACATTTGTACTAAAGTCTTGAGCAAGACGGACTAATGCATCGTAAACAGCAGTGTCACCGTGAGGATGATATTTCCCCAATACCTCACCGACGACCCTTGCACATTTTCTGTATCCAGAGCCAGGAGTCAAATTGAGTCCACTCATAGCATATAGAATTCTCCGATGAACTGGTTTCAACCCATCCCTTGCATCTGGTAGAGCTCTTCCCAATATGATTGATAGTGCATATTGCATGAAAGAATTTTCTATTTCCGAAGACAATGTAATTGAATTATTGTTTGAAGCTAATTCATTTGCTGCCTCAAATTGTTCAGCTTCGGTCAATTCTCTCTTTGAAGGATCATACGAGCCTTTCTCATCAGTAGGCGTACTCGCAACCTCGAATATGGTTGATCTGGTACGAATTGCTCTATTGCTTGGAGTCTGGAATCCGGAGGAATGGTTTGCTTGCAGAAGGAGCACCCCCAGAGCAATTATAGCACGACTGTAAGAGCGAGCCATTGTTGATCAATCAATATCTTTTCCTCCTTTGTCGTTTCGATTTACAGTACTTAGAGGTATTGGCTTTTAAAGATCTTTATGCACATGATGATCATTATTCCTTGCTTTTGCTTCATGATCCAAAGTTGATGTTTTTTCTTTTATCATTTCTTTCTTTCTGTGGTTGGTAAGTTGTACCAATCCGAACAGGATAAATGTTTCGCGCTCAAAACTATCGAAACTGACCACAGCCACGAGATAAGATAGAGCCAAAAGCGAGCAAGAAGATAAGCGCTAACAATCAAGCAGGCAAACAGTTATGATTTTATCACCACTGAATTTCTTTTTCCAAATCAATTCCGTCGAAATTGGATTTCTTCTTCCAAAACAATTCCGTCGACATTGAATAGATAGATAGACAGGATGCCAAGGAGCAACCAACCAACAACTCCCGAGAAAATAATCTCCCCTCCAGCGAGGAGGACTAGAAGTGCACGAAAGAGGCGCCAGACTGATGCTGAGAAAGTTGCGATTCAGGAGAAAGATGTGTCAACCCCTCAGCTGACCGAAAATGATGCTGCCGAGACTGCAACGCCTAGAGTGACCAGGAGAGTTCAAGAGGAAAAGGAATCTAGAATTCCTCTCCCACCTCCCCCATCCACTCCTCTTCCGCCGCTCCCCCCAAGTGGCCGCAGTACACGTAGTACTCGTAGCACTCGTAAGAAACCTCAGAGTCTAGCTGAAAAGTCCGAAGTTGAATCTCAGGTTGCTGCTACCACCGGAGAAACTCCTAAAGCCACTGGCAGTACACGTAAGAAAAGACAAGCAGCTTCCAGTCAAAAGAAAGTTCATGGTGTAGAAGAGCAGTCAAAAGATAAAAATGAGGTCGCTGCTTCCCCATCAAAGAAGAATTCTGTTCGAGTCCAGACTCCAAAGAAGAATGTTGAACCAGAGACAAAAGTCGAGGAAAAGGCTGCTCCAAGAAAAAATGAAACTCCTAAAGTCACTGGCAGTACACGTAAGAAAAGACAAGCAGCTTCCAGTCAAAAGAAAGTGCCCGGTGTAGAAGAGCAGTCAAAAGATAAAAATGAAATCCCTGCTTCCTCGTCAAAGAAGAAGAAGAGGAATTCTGGGACTCCGAAGAAGAGTGTTGAACCTGAACCAGAGACAAAAGTCGAGAAAAAGGCTACTCCAGTCAAAAATGGAACTCCTAAAGTCACTGGCAGTACACGTAAGAGAAGACAAGCAGCTTCCAGTCAAAAGGAAGTTAATGGTGTAGAAGAGCAGTCAAAAGATAAAAACGAGGTCGCTGCTTCCCCATCAAAGAAGAAGAAGAAGAATTCTGCTCGAGTCCAGACTCCAAAGAAGAGTGTTGAACCAGAGACAAAAGTCGAGAAAAAGGCTACTCCAGTCAAAAATCAAATGGAAGTCCAAGTTCATAGATTGCGGAATATCAATTACATTCCCAAAGGCATTCTCCGTTTGTGCTCTACTCCATACTCACCAGAAGCCAACCACTGTCCCCAAGTAGCTGTCAGTAGAGAGGGGGGTTCTGTAGAGCTAGTCAGTGTGAATGAAAAATGGAAATGCGTTGGTATTGTTGAGGGGATGAAAAATAGAAGTGTTGATGCCATGGCCTGGGTGTGCGGTGCGGCAAAGTCTGATGACCAATCACAGCCGATGATTACAGAAGAAGATGGACCAAAGTCTTCCATTGAAGCTTATTTCTGTAAAGAACATCAGCAGGCTGCTGAGGCTCAAGAGAAGAGAAGACTATTTGGTGCCTCCCGTGATGGAACTATCTTTGAAATCGACTTCAAGACTAAGAAACTTAGTGGCGTGATTGGAAGTGGAGGAGGAGCTGTGTTTTGTCTGTCGAGCCTTTGTCCGTGCTGCACTGGTACTAGTGAAAGCTGCGGGAAGCTTGTAGCCGCTGGTTGTGAAGATGGATCGATCAGGATCTACAAGGCTGCCGATAGTACGCAATATGTCAGCGGTGAACCGTGTCTAGAATTGGTATCCACACTCCCAAGTGTAGGCGGTGCTGTTATATCTATTGCATGGCTGCCTGGGTCCGGACCGAGCGGGATGGCAGGAAGTGTGATCTACGCAGGAGCTGCCGATGGAACAATCCGTAAATTTGAGTGCATTTCTACATTACAAATGGCACGAATGACTGGTAATGCTCCTCATGCTATCAGCACAGGTGCAGTTCTGAATAATGATGATGTGGAAATGGCAACAGATGATCAATTGTCCTCTTTGCGATGGAAGGCAGGATTAAGGATGACCGTCGAGAATCGTGGAAGAAGGTCTGCAACAAAGATTTGGGCTCTCAAAGCACTTCGAGATGGCACTGTCGTTTCAGGCGATTCGATGGGAAATGTTCAATTTTGGGACGGTAATGCAGGTACTTTGCTACAAAGTTTCGAGCACAACCAGAACAATGGTGATGTTCTTGACGTCGCTATCAGCTATGATCAAAATAAAGTCATGGCAAGTGGAGTCGACTCCAAGGTTGTTTGCATTGAAAGAGTTCCATCATCGTCATCTTCTGAATCAAGATGGGTTCTCACCAACCAACAACGGTCCCACACACACGATGTCAACTCTTTGGCCATGGTATACTTGACAGATCCTACCGGTAATCTTGCTTCGTCGGGAAACTCTAGGGAACTTCTTTGTACTGGTGGCGTCGACACCAAAGTATGTTCTTACTTCGTTGCAAATATGAAAAAATACAGGGCCAAGACCGCATACAAGTACCCTACTCGAGCACCAATATCGATATCAAAAGGTCCAAGAATTCTATCCATCATGAGGTCTGACAAGGTCGATTTCTATCAGCTTGCTACGTTGAAAATGTTGAAAGATGCAAATATGGGAACCATGCCGCAAGACGAAGAACGCGCTTATCTCGGATCTGTTAGTATTACTAGCAGCTGCAACCTTGTATCTATGGATGTCAGCGATGATGGGAAGTTTCTCGCTGTGAGCCACACTGCTGGACTCATGTTATTTTCCTTGGATATTGTGGATACCACCGACGATGAAGGCGGCAAAAGCTCAAAAGTTATTGTTCCAACGCAGATCAGTGTTCCAAGAGATGCAGATGTGCCGTGTTCTGCCTTAAAATTCGGGCCCGACTATTTGATCTGTGGCGCTACAAAGGGACCGATCAATATTATTCGCTTTCAAAACGAGTCGGAAATTACCAGTGCGTCGTTGGAGCATACTTTTGGTCAAAGTTCGACAGAGACTTATGCCAGTGAGAGTTTCCCAATCGTTCAGATCGCAATCAGCGCAGATTCCCGCTGGTTTGGAGTCGCACGGAATGCCACAGGTAAAGGATCATTACAAGTATTTTCTTTGTCCACAAAGAAACACTGGTGGACTCTACCTTGTACCGAAGCACCGCAGTCGAGTATGAATTTTTTTGGTGGAGATGGTAACATCGATCCTGCTTTAGCAGTCGCTTGCAATAACGGGGTAGTATACCTCTTTGATGTGGAGAATCGACGTCTCAGTGATTGGAGTCAAGATCTGGGATTCCCTGCTGGTCCCAATCTCCCAAGAGAACTCTTGTCAACTTCGGACTGCCCAGAAAGCTTATCATATAACAAGGCAACTCCAAGCAAATTTGTAGTGGTAAGTTGGAAGTTGCAGTAAGACTGTGAGCACGGACTTTATTGTTGCACATGTTATCCCACTTGATGCAGGTTTGTCATCCGTGCAATAGTCGAATCCTTTTGTCTTTCGTTTTTGTGATATAAACACATCAATGGTCTATATGGAGGAAACATTTTAATATTTACATATCTCACCATCTTGAACTATTATTTCAGGGCGGTCATTCATGGTTCAGTTCAATTGACTTGAGCTCGCCTGTGCCTCTTCGGTCGAAGCCATTTCCACGAGACCATTTCAAGGCTAGAAATTGGAGCAAAGCCTATCTGCAAGAAAAGCGGCGTTCAAAATCTTTTGATGCGAATGATTTGAAGAACATTGAAGACGAGATGAACAGAGATGAGGCTAATAAAAATTTTACCATTTGCTTACGCTACTCTGGTATCATTTTTCAGGATTTCCTGGATAGTAATGAAATGGTTGTTGTCGAACAGCCTTGGTTAAGCATTGTGAATACATTACCGGACGCCCTGGAACGTCAAAGATACGGTTCTTAAAATTATAAGATCACATAATCTCGATTTATTTCATAATTCTCAATGCGAGAAAGCATTTCTTTATCATCTATTCGTCAATCTTTGACCTCGCGAAAAAATTCTCTGGGTCGAGTAAGACTGCGCGTTGCAAATCATAAGCACAATTGTTGTGACTCTCCGAAGCGATATCTTCTATCCAATCTGATAAAGCAAATGCTTCAGAGAGCTTTGTTGATTCCACCGGCGTAGAAGGAATGCTTTTGAGAACAGTCGAGGAACCTTTCGATGTGGGGTGGAGGAGCGGGGCATCAGTTGCACAAGCGACCATGATTTGTTTCGTTTTCTGCATTGTTGTCTTCACAATTGCAGAACTCTCGTCAGTAACGCCAGATGTTAACGCTCTCAACAAAGCCTTTGAAAGATCAAGCCACATCAATCCACAATCGGGATTCTGAATTACATTCTGCCTAGCCATGCTGATTGATATGGACTCACTCCCTCGCAGAACAGAGCAATCGCTACATACCGATTTGAGTGCATTGTCAGCAACGTCCAAAAACGAAGATACAATTTGATCAACATCCTCCTTTAAAACAAAAGATGACGCCTTCATAACGAGGCCAGCATTGCTCATTTGTACTGCTGCCGAGTCTTTAGAGCCTAATGCTCTAGTTCCTGGTAGCTCTGCAATCTTCATCTGAGATTCTACTAAAATATCTTTCCCTGTTTGGAGGAATGTTTTAGCCTGTTCTGATAAAAAGTTGTCATGTCCCTGCAAAGTTAATGATTTTTCGCAGGTCATGATTCCATCCAGTGTCAATGCACCTAAATTACACCCAGAACTTGAATTTAAGAACATCTGTAAGTTGGCGTGGCTCTCTTTTGTAGCAATTTTATTGGCTTCCATGACATAATCTCCTGAAACGATATTGCCAATGACATCGAGTCTCCTACTTGTCAATGACAGACCAAGATAGGCTGCTTGATGCCTTGATATTTGAAGAGATGCACGATAAGCATCAGATGCTTTAGAGAATACAGATTCGGTATCTTGGTTTACCTTGAACTGTTTCTCGAGCAGTAATCCCCGGACGATCCACATGATGGCGGAGTCTGCGACTTGAGTCAAAGAATCAACTGCCTCTTCACTTGGGACAATGTTGTTGTGGTCGAAAAAGAGCAAGCTGAGGTTCGCCCAGGCATCTTCAGTACTTTTGTCAAGTTGTAACGCACGACAAAAGGCATGCTGGGCAAGAATAGGGTCCTTTGATACAAGAGCGGTACCAAGCCCGCACCAACTCATGGGCAAAAGAGGATCTAATTCAATAGCTGAAATGAAATATTTCATTGACAAATCAAGTAACCTTTGACACTCCTCGTCGTTTGAAACATCTATTCGAGATGTTGAAGGTCCAATACCACTGCCCTCATGTAGGTATTCACTACGCAAGCGTGCTCTGAGAAAGAGATTAATGGCAAGATCGTTCAAAGCGATCGTGCGAAGAGAAGTCATTTCATTCGCTCTCTCAGAATCTTGTATATTTTCGATGGATGATATTATATGCATATATGCATCTTCACCTTGAGCGATAAAATTCATTTTGTGTTTGTTTTCATTGTCCACATCAGTATTTTTGTCCTCAAACACGGATGCAGGGATAATGGAACCATGAGAATGCAAATCACCCAAAAGCTTCCACACGCAACAGAACACTACTTTGTTCTCGGTAAATGTCGACAAGGAATTTATCCCTTTCTTTAGGCAGGATAGCGCATCGCCAAATTTCCCCTCTTCAGCAGCCTGTCGTGCAAATACGAGCATGCAGGATGCGAGCCCATGCGCAGCAGAGTACTGGGTTATGGCGTCATCAGAATTCAGTACCTTTTGGAACTTTTCCGCGGCTTCATCCAATAATCCTAATTCCAGCTCGACTAGAAAAAAAACGGCTAATTGTTAGGATCTCGTGTCAATTTAGGATATGTTGAAAGTGTAGTAAAGCATACATACCCTGAGCCCACGAACAAAAGTAACTTAGATCAGAAGGAAAATTATCAGATGCTGATTGGAACGCTCTCACTGAAGCAGAGTGCTTTCCAAGACGCCGATAGCAACCTCCCAGAGAAGCCCAGGTACTACTGCACTCTCTATATTCAGAATCAACGCCACGAGATGGCAATGCGAAGAATGGGTTCAATCTATGCTGCTTAGGGCTTCCTATATCACGAGCTCTGAGTGCTTGCTGGTAACATAAAACTGCTCTTTCATCGTCGCCCTCCACGAAAGCTTTAGAGTCACCTAATGACTTCCATGCCCATCCGTTCTGAAATATACTTTGGTTCATTGCATTATTGCGCAAAGTTGACACGTCCCGAGAAGATTTCAACCGCAATATACCGCGGCCAGCAACAGGATGAGAGGGATCTATCAATAAAGCTTTTGAATAGCAACCAACTGCGCGCTTCGTGTCATTTTGAACTTCGTACCAAAACCCCAATAGGGCAAACGGATCAACTTTGTTTACGTTCAACTTTGCTGCTTTCAGCAACTGTCTCTGAGCTTTCTGTAATATGCCAGGACTTTCAAAATCAGTGTTGTACAACGCCATCTGCAAAAGAAACGAACCATACGAAAATGCCACGTCGTAATTTTGAGGAGAGTCTTTGGAAGCATCTTCCAAGAAACCCTTGGCATCCTGTGGCCTTTTGCCCTCCAAGAGCAATTCAGCTACAAGCTGCATTTTTAGCAAAATATGATATTCAATAGATGACTGTAAGGACGAAGTTTCACGCCAAAGGTAAAAGTAGGAGGGATCTGACATACATGTCAATATTTGCTGAAGTTCGCCCATACTCGTTTTGACAGTCTCTGCAGATTGGACCCAGTGAGAGTCCTCAATGGTATCTATCAGTTGAAGCCTTGCATTGCAGGAAGCACAGTGCGCTTTCAGCAAAGTATGCATTGGATCCTTGTCATTCTGGACAAGCCTAGTGAGCGAAGAGTCATACAATTTCTTAGCAATTGCACTCATACCTCCCGATAGAAAACCACTCTCGGAGTCAGCTTCACCAATGTAAAGAAGAGTTTCTTCTATGAAAGTCAACTTTCTTCCCCATATCTCTTCCGCGTGTTTCATGTTTGTATGGACATGCCGCATTATAGATCTAGCCTGAGAAATGTTAAAACATGACCAGGGCGAATGATGTAAACCCGACCAACACGATAAAAATAGCAAAAATGGCACTCCAAACTTTGCATCTAATTCTGGCAGATACTTCGAGCGACTCTGTGACTTTAGAACTCTTATTGCCTCTTCAGATAATTCTTGGATCAGACGGGAATCATTGACAGTGATATTTTTTTCGGATCCTTTACCATTTATGATAGCAGAAATGAGTTTCACATCATTCACAGTATAATACATATAAGCTTCAACCACTTCATACTCACCTATCGTTGTCAAGAGCTGGTGACATTTCGCAGCACGACATGCCACTTCTAGGCTCATACGAGTTTTACTGACGCTTGTATTCGTCGTACTTACTACCTTTCCTTCAGTTGCTTCTAGCTTCTTTTTTGCTTCTTGGTCAATGTCTTTCTGTAGCTTGAGAAAAGCAGAGAAAAAGTTGGATGTACGGTGGATATAGGCAACTGGAGCTCTAGAACTACCAGGTGACATCCAAGCATGTGTCAGCAAGCCCTCACATGCCGTTTTCATCAGATTCCGCTTAGACAAAACCATACTTTTGATCATTAAAACTTGCTCTTCATCACCAAGTGAATCCACGAGAGGGCTAACAAAAATCAAAACAGCATCCCAAGCAACAGAAACTGCATCCCTTTTCTTCTTTTTGAACAAACTGAGAGCAATCGTCTGAGATCGCATCACGAGCCTATCGATTTGTCTCTCGATGTTTGAACACAACGCGTTGAACAAGTCGTCAGACACCATTACATCCACGCTGTTTGACAATGCAAGGAATCCATCACGCAGTGATTCTGATGCACTGTCGGTAGAGAATCGGTCATAATCTAGAGCTATTCCTTCTGAATCCACTACAGGAAGAGTCCCAGCCACAAGCTCTCTCTTCACCATCTCCTCAAAGCCCGTTTTGGTGCTTGTTCCACTACTTAAACCGCTTCGATTTCTTGCAGCAACATATCTTTCATTTCCAATTATTGATGCGAGAGTGTCTTCGTGCGAAAACTCCACACGCACTTTCAAGAGCTTGTGTAAAAGAATCAGCACATCATCATCTTCATCAAAGTTGGAAAGATCGACTTTGTCCAGTGACTTCTTTGCTTCTTGAATAAGTTTAAGATTGGACGCAGGACCATCGCCAACCACTCCAATTCCTTGTTTTGCATAGATATCTACAAACACTTTATTGATATCATTCCAAAGTTGGCAACCAGAATCTGAAAGCACGTCTGATTGTTTGTAATCAGCTTCTCCACCAACATAACTTTGCGTAATTCTGAGGCTCAGCTCAGACACTCGCTTCGGATTTTGCTTCGATTCTGCGATACGAATCAAGTTCGAGATTGGTGTAATGGCATCCCTAGTATAAAAGGATAAATAGTCATCTCCACCACTGATGCTAGTAGCCACATCAACATCGTCCTCGCCATGTGCTTTTCGAACGAGCTTCATCAAAGTGACATTAGCTTCGAGACAAGAATCAAGCGACCTCTTGAAAACTGGAGGCTGTTCTGGATTTGAAAAGGAAGCAGCCCGCAAATTATTACCGAATGCTATTCTCTTCAACAGCAAAGCAACCCCTTCGGAATTCTGAATCCCGTCATTCTCTATACCTTGCTTCGTAGCCAGGTTCAAAAGACACGATAATCTGGTATCATCAACGTCTTTAGCTCTCTGGAAAGCACTTTCAAAGTTCTCTTTTGATAAAAGAGACTTATTCTCTGATACAGTGAGCATACCATTCGCAAGTTTTTGTGCAATTAGCGCAGAGACCACAGCTGCGCCAGCGATCAAAGGTGGCTTTACTTGATTTTCATCCAATAAAACTTTCCCAGCAGTGCTAATGATTGTCTGTAGCAATTGTCCATCGTCACAATCCAGCGGCACAACCACACCGCGTTGAATTATTTCAGATATTACGAGAAGGCGATAGCATAGAGATAGAGAATCAATATCATTTGATGCGATGTTATCGAGTGCCTCTTTGAGCTTCCCAATATGTTGCTTGACTTTCTTTCCTTCGATTGACATTATGTTTTGCTCGGCTTCTGAAATAACTCAGTATCTACAAGATTTTGGCTCTGTTTGTCTCCAATTATACTAACCCTTCAGATCCTCCAGTACTTTGGTTATTCTGTAGAGTAACTCAGTAGACGACGGATCAATGATCAGTTGTGATCAATGATTGATTGCGTTTGCTTTTTTGTTTGTCTAGTGTATCTGTGTTGTTGCCTGTCGCTGCTCGAGTACAGCTTTCGCTCTCCTCCTCTCTTTCGTTTCTCTTTAGATTTGCACCGTCTTTTTACCCGTCTACAACCCAGTCGGTTTTTCTACTTTGCGTTGTTGTTTGTTTGTTTTCATCGCCATCGTCCATCATCAATCATCGTCCTCTTTTCATTTTCAATCTCCACTTTTTTAGGGGGGTGTCAAGACGGATTTGTGATGAATTCAAAGTTCGAAGATGTTCTTTCATGCTCGAGTTAATTAGACATTACATCAGTATTACATCGTGCATCTGGGATCTCAACGTGGACCAGCAGTTCAAGACCCAAATAGACCACAACACCACACCATATATCCATATTTGGCCATTGCATTCATTACAAACCATGATGGAGTCTTCCCTCACAACACTCATTGGTGATGAGATTGAAGGGGATGATAAATGGTCTTCCTTTGTGGATGGAAAGGACGGATGTTTCTATGGCATTCCCTCCGATGCTCGCCGTGTGGTAAAATTCAATCCTCTCGACAAATCATTAACGGAGATTGGACCTGACTTTGGTGGGGTTGGATGGAAGTGGAGGTGTGGTGTGCGAGCCAATAACGGCAGCATCTACTTTGCACCTTTTCTCTCCGAACACATTCTCAAAAACACTTGACGATGTTCAACTGCCAGAGACCGGTGAATACTTGTGGCACTTGCAACAGACAATAACATTTACTATACGCCATATCTTGCCCGTCGAATCATGAGATTGAACGCCGATAATGACACACTCTCTAGTGTCGGGGATGATCTAGGAGACGAAGGAGGGTACAAGTATTGTGGAAGTGCAACGGTGGTCGGAAATGATAATTGCGTGTACTGCATACCTTATCATGCCAAACGCATTGTCAAGTTTGACCCGACCAATTTTGACACGACATATTTTGTAGGGAAGGAAGCCAAAGAATGGCGCAGGTGTGGTAATGGTGTATTGGCTGGTGATGGTTACATCTATGCTGTGAATGGTGCTGGTCAAGTGTTGCAGATTGACACAACGAGCAATAACTATACCTGGATTGGGGATCAAATCTATTCAGGATATGCATTTGAAAGGTGGGGTGACCCTATTATTGGAGCTGACCAGTGTATCTACTGGCCTCCTTCTAGTGCCAAACGCGTACTCAAATTTGACCCTGAGACACAACAATTGCCATCGCTCGTGGGGGATGACTTGGGTGAAGGAGATCTCAAATGGAATGGTGGAGCTCTAGCAACTGATGGGGCAATCTATTACATCCCATATGCTGCCAATCAAGTCCTCGCGATTGACCCATTCAAAGAGCTTGCAATGACAATGCAGAGCAACACAAAATTGTATCCAGAGGAGCTAGGCCGCCTATTTGCGAAGGACGGATGCAACGAAACTTTCTACGGCAGCGCAGTTCGAAAGTTTGGCATTGAGAAAGTTTTTAAATTCCTCGTTGAAGAATGCCTCCCCTCGGATAAAGAATGGGCTGACACTCATGGTCGTAACCTCCCACTCTTTATGGTAGCAGTTTCATGTAAGAATAGTCCGGTGGCAGTAATTTATCATTTATTGAAGAGGAATGTGCATGATGCGTTGTCAGGAAATAATGGCATCAGTAAAAAGCGCAAGGTTGGCGACAGCAACTGACCATTCATTATATTTTAAAAAAATTATAAAAGGAACTGTACAACCCTACACCACGTACCCTGCTTGTACCTACCCGGCGCATAGAATTTGCAAATAATCAAACTCACATTTCAACGAACATGGTCATATGGTGGCATTATTATTGAGATTTATGTGCATACTGTAGCCCCCCTATTATGGATTTATTAGTCGACGATTTCTGTTGGGCTTCAACTTTGTCGAACCCAGGCGTGAATAGGTGCTCTCCATAACCACCATTGAAAAATGTAAATACCAGGTAGAAGGTTTCTGTCAGATCTTTCTCAAGATACCTGCACCTAAACATAATGGAATACATAGAATCTTATCACATCTGTACAATACCTCGAAACCAGGTTTAATACCATAAATTCCTACGTACACTGTTCTACGTGTACAGTCATTTTGTGAATTACTAAAAGTATAAAGTTTGCCAAACATCAGTCAGTTATCTGAAGCAATTCGTTCACTTTCCGGCCTTCAAAATCAACCCTAAGATTCAGGAACGCTTTCGCATCATTCAAACTCAAATCCCACATCTTCTTGCGTTTTGACGATGAAATGAGATCCATTACATCCTCTAAATCATCAACATTAATCAAATGTGTAATCTGAGTAAGTCGGGCAAGTGGGCCACAAGATTTGTAAAGAGTTGCGCTTGATGTTAGAGCTTCCGAATCTACCCTTTCCTTCACAAAGTTGATGAAGAATCGTACATCCGAATCCAAGGCCAGCGCTCCAAGTGGCGTGAATTGATTCTATTACAAAGTAAATGGGCAATGGACAGAATGAGTCTATTGCAGAAATGAAGATCGCTAAAGACAAAAATCTGTAGAGACTTACCTTCTTGATTGCAGCTTCCAGGCGTTTCGATGTACCACCCACGACGCCGATAAGTACCGCGTCTGACAATGAGGGCGCAAGATGCACTCGCAATGGATCCATGAGCTCATCAAAAAGCTGACACCTGTAATAAATGTAAGGAACGGATAGAATTTAGTGAAAAGTTAACTAAAAAACAAGGCACTCAGAGCTTACACTTACAACCGACTCATGTAACCTTCGCTAATTTGAGCCATTTCATACGCATTATCATTCAAATTGTAATTCATTTTCACTGTACTCATTGTCACAGTTCCGCTAGTCATGAAACTTGTGCTCGTTGTGCTGTCTTGACCGACGCATTCGTTTACAATGGATCGAATTCTAGGCATGAGAATTGCAACGAGATGATCCGCCGCCTCCTTTGATGCGTTTTTATAGAGTTCCGTAACTCCCGACAAAGATGTAATGCATGTTCTAAGTTGAACAGTTTCTTGTCTACTGGCTGGGAAAGTTGATTCCATTTCTTGAGTGAGCTTTCTCTCTAAACGACGAGTGTAGTCAACTGCCACTTCAAGGTCATTGAGAGAGGCACAAGAACGTGCAATTCCTGCGTTGATCTCCTCTTGCTTCATTGCAGCAAGTTCCTCTTCTTTGACATCAGCTCCCAGCCTTGTTTTCCTTCCAAGTCCTTTTTGTGCGGTCGACATCACTGATAATGCTGCCTGTCCTAAGCCTCCTTGTCCAGATAAAAGTCCATCGCCTGGTTTCAGCAAAGAACTCCCAGCTTCAGCTCTATGGGATAAGGATTCTAGTAGGACGCGCCCCAACATATCGGAGCAAACATTTGCAGCGGCAGATGCTATGCCATTGTGCCCAGTCGCAAACGCGCGTAAGGTAGACTGCTGTGCTGCATAGAGGCATTCTTCAACCAAGGACGTTTGAAGCGCTACACACCCTGCCGAATTTCTCCGACGATTGGCATCCAGGGTTGTGAGCGGAGAATAATTGGAATCATCGGGCAAACTGACATTGAAAAACGCCCTCTGCAAATTTCCAAGGAAAAATGCCCTCTCAAACCCAGAAAGATATCCACCAACCTCAGCAATGATTTCATTGAGCTGTGTTTGTGGCGGTAGCACATCTTGCACCCTTTGGCTGGCCTGTACCTCCCTTTCTGTTTCATCAAATTTCTCAGCTTCTTCTAATGTAGCATCTTTTTCTTCATTCTCCAGCTGAGCCATCCATTGTTTTTTGCGCTCATCTTGCTTCTGCGTCCTTCGTAAATCTCTCGCTTTATTAACCTCATCTACGGCATGACGAATGAATCTTTCATACGACTCGGCATGCTGCATCAAAAGGGCAATCTCATCCAACCGAGAGTTCATCCTTACAAATGTTCCCAATTCCATTTTGAAGCCACAGTCATCCATTGTTTCCAAAGCAGCAGCCTTATCGACCTGAGAAGCACCACCTGCGATTCCAAGAAACCCGCTCTCTTCACCAAACACACCTTCATCTAAAACTTCTCCACTCAAACAGCGCTCTTCAAGCTGATTAGCAACAGTTGCTGCTCTAGAGCGCAATGTCCCAAGGTTTGACGATTGAATATAATCCTTAATAATTTCAGTTGCCCTCTTTTCAACTTCAATGTGCACCAACTGCACCAAAGCAGCATCTCCATCAGCATCACCAAGCGAGAACGCAACCATGGGCAAGTGGTGTCTCAAATGTGTAACTGCCGCATTAAAGATCTTGGCCAACTTGGTACAGACTGTGACAGCACCCTGCTGTTCTCTCCGTCTCTGCTCCGCGCGACTGATTCTCATACCAGCATTCTCCTCCGCCTGTTGAGCATTCTGCTTAGATTCTCCCACCTCATCATCTTTCAAACCAGCATTCATAATCTCTGTAAGATTAGTTTGAGAGTATCGCAAGTAGAGACCTACGCCCTTATTCGCCAAATCCAACATACCCAACAAGGGGGTAAGTTCCGACAACCCCTTGATATCTCGCTCAGCTACAGCATTTTCATAGTGTTCCAAGACAGTCCTTTGCAAAACATCTCTCGTTCTCTCATAAGCCCTGGCAGAATGAGGCCCAGCAATAATCATTCCCCTCTCCGATGGCTGAATCCTCCTATAATCATTCACCGCCCTTGCAGCATCGGTATAACGTCTAGCCCCGAGCGCATCTGCTCCAAAGGATGCAAGTTGACGTAATTGAACGGCGGCATTTAAATCTTTCGCCTTGGAGTCTGTTTGGCGACGTGTTGTTTCGAGTTTGCGAAGGTCGGAGGATGCCTGACTTCCTCCAGATGCGACCTTGCCGAGGCTTGCGAGGATGGATTCTGTGCAAGCCTTGGCGGTTTGGAGAGGATTCTCTTCCTTTTGATACTTTGATTTAGCACTTGCTTTTGATTGCAATAGGCAGGGTGGAACCTCAATGGGGTAATACTGATGCTTATTTTTGTTGCCATCTTCATTCTGTTTGGACTCTCCACTGCGGCCATATGCAGATGTATTTCCATTACCATTGGGTTCGAGTGACTTTGCTAGTTCTTGTGCTAGACGAATTGCATTCGACTCAGAAAACTCTGACAACTGCAATAGAGCCTCTTCTGCCCCCCCCGTGCTGAGGGCTTCTGACATGTTCTTTATCACGGTGCTGGGCATAGTGATTGATGCTGGATAGATTGATTCCTTGTGATAAATCTTGTCGTTAGGGGTTCCCGGTCATTGTCCTGTCATCGTCGTTTATTTCTCGGCTTGATCTGTATTCTGTATTAGCGATCGTTGCAATCCACTACTGGTTGGTATTGAACATTTCAAAAACATTATTCATCTCCAATCCGATCCTAATAAATTTGAAATTGGTGTCTTCCTCTGCTAGAGTCTAGCCACCTTCACTATTTGGGTTCTAGAGATACTATACCCTGGTGATTATTGCTGGCTCTCTAGGGAGCACTTCCTGAAATTGTAAAATGACATACATTTTGAATCTGTTAAATTTTTGTGCCAGTAGTGTACCTTTATGAGTAGATTTGAGGCCGGGCTGATAGACCCTGAGACCCTGCTGTATTTCCTTATGAACAATTTATTTCGGCGCGGATACAACAAAGAGAACAATAATAATAATAGTACTTTTGAATACTTCCATGATACACCATGTGTCTCAAAATTAGTTGACGTTGAAAGGAAGCTTATGATTCTGCAACCTTTGCCTCAAGGTAATCGCAGAAGGATTTAAGCTCATTCAAATCATCTTTCTGTTTTGCAACGAGATTCTCCACGGACTTGCAATAATTATTTGTCATAGCCTCCATGTCCACCTCGTCTCCTCCTTTCGATTTACCAAGACGAGAATTCCTTCTAGTGAACCATCTACCACCAAGACCTAATGACTTTCCACTTTTTCTGATCACATTCGCAATATTTTTCACGCTTTTGCTTAGAGTGTTTGTGTAATTCAAATCCAAACCTTCACGATCAGATGACGAGAAGACAACCACATCGCTACCCGATGGATTCTCATCTGTTGACCTCTTCAGACGACTAATGAGGCGTTGTCTTTTCTCTGCTGATCTTCGACTCAGTGTGATGTAATATGAGCTATCTGTATTCGTACTACCAGTACTTCCATCTTGGGAAAGTTCATCATTGTCCATTGATTGACGCAGCAGGCTACGGCCGGCAGAAACTCCAGCTCTTCGACGATCTAATCTACGCGGGCTGTACCTATTCGGTGTGCTCAGAGTGCTCACAGCTAAACTCAGATTGTCTGCATCATTGAAATTATCATGCATTGATGAATCTTCAACAATCATTGGGAGTTGCTGTGTCTGGCAACGTAATTGTTCAAGCTCGTCAAGAGCACGTTGCAAAAATACTTCCATCTCAGCACGGCTTTTATCATTTTCTTCCGCTAATTCTAATGCTTCTTCTGCGTCCTGTTCAGCTGATCGAATTTTGACTTTAGCCTGCTGACATTCTGCCATGAGTTCTTGAACGTCATCGCAATATGTATTTTGGGCAATTGCGTGGTCTCTCCTTCGTTCTTGTAAGTCATCTTCCACCTTTATTCTTGCAGCCTTTTCACCTTTCAGATCTTCTATTGCTATTTGATGATTTTCTTTCTCCTTTTGCAATTGATCTTTGAGAGTTTGGACTTCCAGAGATAAGCTGAGCACATCCTCTGCATTGGAATAGGCAAGCTCCTCCGATCGCAGTTGCTGGGATTTAAAGAATGGCAGGTCTTCAATCTTTGTAATATCAGTTGGAGACGGACTAACATCTGCCGAAGTCTGCTTGATATCTTCCCGGAAACTTTCGTCCTCGACTTTGCTCCAAGAAGTAGACTGGTCATCGCATTTACCATTGCTCGATGCTGATGCTGACGGACGAGTTTCTTCTATCTCGGTGAATGATTGTTCTGTTTGCGCTTGTGCTTGGGATTCCGCCCGAGTACTATTTTCACTGGGCAATGAATCAACGTCGTCAAAGTCCCATTCATTGTCAAATTCACCTTTTGCTTCTGATGGTTCTTGTGATGGACTTGAATTAGATGCTTTCTTGGCTTCATCAGCATATGACTTGATTGATTGAGATTCTTTCACTTCCAGATCCAGATGCAGCTCTTCACCTTCATCGCTATCTCCCGTATATGTAAAATTCATGTCGTCTGCCTCTACTTGTTCCTCATCTGCAAGTTCTTGATCCTGGGAAGCTTTACCAACAGCAATATCTGTCTCTGGGATGGACGTTGATTCCGAATCTCCATGTCCACGACCATCACCATGGCTACTGGATTCATTCTCCGCACTACACGTGACTTCTGCATCAGAATCCTCCACTTGAATTTTCTTGACAACATCATGCATATCCCCGTTCTCATTACCAGACCGAAAATCCCTCGCTCGCACCAAAAGAGGAGACACGATATCCGACATTACCGATGCATGAATACTTCGAGGCAAAGAACTTTGAGGATAATCTCCCGTCTCTTTTCGCATCAAGGACGATTCCGAAACCTCCTTCTTTTCTTCTTCATCTGAATCTGTATCTGTATCCGCATTCACAATCCACTCCGCGACCCTTTTTTCTAGCTCCTCTTCTAATTCCTCTTCGGTCCCAGTTGCAGTTGCAGTCACATCATTGGTATTTATGTCAATAACGTCATTTATACTGTGCACGTAGCTGTTGCTGTTGTTCTTCAAACTCTCAC
>Ga0115005_10000748_pt1 | contig 25114 bp, 23 predicted proteins | sample ArcOceMetagenome_FD_87163 | JGI IMG/M metagenome (GOLD analysis project Ga0115005, IMG submission 87163) | Marine eukaryotic phytoplankton communities from Arctic Ocean - Arctic Ocean - Greenland ARC118M Metagenome | ecosystem: Environmental > Aquatic > Marine > Oceanic | place: Arctic Ocean...
AAAGTGGAGTTATTGGTTGCAACTGGTGAGGTAAAAGACGTGCCTTTATTTGTGGATTAGCTGCTTGTATTTAAAAATATGTTTTTAACAAAAAACCTAAACCAACTCCAGTGATAAAAACAATGATAACTTTAGAAGTAAAAAACCATTTGAAACCTATTTCCCAAGAATCAGGGATATAGTTTTTGTTTTCATCTTCGGATTTTCCTGTGCTGGTTACATAGTAGGCATAACCAAATACTCCGCCCACAAGAACAAGAGTAAAAATAACTACGGGTATGATTTCATTCATAACGTTATGTTTTTCAGTAAGGTAAACAAAATTTTTGACTTCTGTTTAACTTATGGGAGATATTAAGGTTATAATGCACCAAAAAACTAAACAAAATAAGGAGTGAAGTAAAAGAAATACTTGTTTATCGAGTTATCCAGAAACTGAAATTACTGCAACTGTTCCTTCACTTTATATAAATTTAAGAAGTACGGAAACGTCAGATAAACCTTACGAAGATGAATAGCTATTTAAAGAAATAATCCCTGGAGGGAAACAAGCTTTAAAAGTAGTTTTGTATCTTACTCATTATGATAGATATAATTAATAATCGGTGCAATTGCAAATGCTCTTCCTGCGAAAATGACGGGAGTTGTGAAAACTGTACTTGTGACCCTTGTAATTGTTCAAATTGTGATTGTGATAAGTCGTTTGACCCGATGCCCTTGTATGGTTAAGCTTCTTTTAGTCTATTTATGGCTTTAGTCAATCCAACAATTTATTTTGCAGTTGGCGTATTGAACCTAATGAAGTTCTTCGTTGTCTGCTACATCAGTATTGGAGTTAATTGACAAAAGAAAACAAGTCATAAAAAACCTCCACCATAAGCAACAGATAAAGAGAGGGCTACAAAGAATCAATACCACTTGTATTAAAAGTTGTCATTGATAAATAAATTTATGGACATGATTATAAAGTTCCACTAAACAAAAACTTTGGTGTGGATTATGTGAAATTTCTTATTAATCAGAAGTATAATAATTTAACTCAATAGCATGCAAAACGAACTTGTTCAATATGTTGATTTTTTTTTAATCTTATTATTTATGTATATTACTAATTAACAATAATTAAACTACTGTATTATGAAAAAAATTATTTTATTAATTTCTGTTACCCTTGTAATATTTTCTTGTTCAAACACACAGGATATGACGCTTTACAAAGTGAATCTGGAGGTCGCAAAAAAATACATTTCAACTTATGAGTCACCAACAGATTTTGAGCTATTCAATGCGATGACTGCCGAAAATATTGAGCACCAATCTCCAATGTATGGAGCTGGAAAAGTTGGATATGAAGAGGTTTTAGCTCAGGGAGAGTTTTATATGAATGGTTTTGAAAATGTTTCGTTCAAAGCAGATGCTTGGTTGCCTGGAGTTAATGAGGAAACTTTATTAGTTGATGGAAGCGTACGTGTTTATGGAACATGGTCTGGAAATAATATTGCTTCAGGAAAGGAGTTTTCAGTAGACGCTTACCATTATTTTATGGTAGAAAACGGAAAGGTAGTTGCTTCAGGAGATTATTTTGATGCTACAGGAATGGTTATGGCTGTTCAGCCAGATGCTGCTGAGGAGTCTAGCGAGGAGTAAAGAGTCTCTGCAAAAAATTGAATACAAAAAACTCTCCGATGGAGGGTTTTTTGTTTTGATGAAGGCTTATAAATTATAAACCCCTCTAAGAGTAATAAATCGAGGTTGGATAAAGGTTTTTGTGTTCAATACCGATAAGTTGTTTGCACTGTTTCTTACCTGAACATCAATATTTAACATATTGGAGGCGCATCATTACCACTTGACCTTCTTTATTCAATAACTGGCATATCTTCTTCTTTCAATTCAGGCACTTCTAAGCCTCTTAAATAGGTCAGACTAACCTTTATGGAGGAATTACCGTTCACTAACAGGTAATCCATCTCCAATGTCAATTCAATAACGGCATCACTTTTCCAGTAGATAAGAAGCCGTTTGAGCACTTTACTAAGTCATCTAAAGACAATACCAAGTTCGTGATTTTAGAGCGTTTGTATTTAGGTTTAAAAGTAGGTGGAAGCTTTTATAAAGCAGACTTAACAGGCTTACAGACTTTCAATAACTTAAACGATCCTTCTAAAGTAGCAATGAGTAAACTTAATCCGAATATCGGGATAGGTGCTTATTTAGAAATTAAAAACAGATGGGTGTCGGTTTCATCGCCACGATTGGTTGAGGTATCCCGCGCAGAAGAAGAAGACGTTTATGCTAAAGATCGGGTTCATTTGTATGCTGCTGCAGGTACAAGTTTCACTATCGTTCCTAATGTCATTCTAAAACCAAGTTTATTAGTACAAAAGGTCAAGGGACTTCCTATAGTTACACAGATAACCGCACAGGTAAATTATCTCGATCGATATGATTTTGGAGCTCAATTACGAAATAATTCAAGCATGGGTGTTTTTGGGGTACTTCGTGTCTCAGACTTAATCGATGTTGGTTATGCTTATGAAACTTATCTCGACAGCGGCCTCTCAAGTTTAGGGGTTAAGACGCATGAGCTTTTCCTTCGAATAAAGCTTTCAAAAGCCTCAGTAGAAGAACCTACTGAAGGGGATTCTGAAGAAGCTTCAGATTCAAATCCAAAAGATTAAAGTCAATTTTTTTCTAAACGTTGGGATTTAGATTTCTAATTTTTTTTCCTATTTTAACAGGAAACCCATCCAAACCTTTAGGTCTTCATAGAACTTAATAAGCAGCCCTATGGTAGTAGCACCAATTAAAAAGTATTTGAAAATCTTTAGTACTAGATGTTTCATTTGAATGATGAAGTTTAGCCTGTAAAAATATTCTTTTCTTCTTCCATACTTTCTTTTTTACAGGAACTTTTTAAAGCGAGTGTCAATTAATTTTTTAGAATGCTATTTTTTATTCACTTTTGCCTGTAGCCCCTGTGCAACATAAATTTTATTTGTAATTCATGCAAGCAGTTTTTAATGCCATTATCTTCAACTTAAAGTACTATGGTTTTTGGGTTTTATATTTTGTCATTGCTCGCCTTTTATTTGTGGGTTATTATTTCGATATAACAAAAACCTTAGCGCCAAGTGAGTTGTTTTTTGTGTTTGGATATGGCTTACGATTAGATTTATCAATTGCGGCATATCTTGTAATCATCCCTTTTATTTTAGTGCTTTTCTGTTCTTTTATTTCAGAAAGAACAGTTCGTTTAGCCCATAAAACCTATTCTTTTGGATTTGTTTTGTTGATGAATATCCTGCTGTCAATAGATTTGTTTTTATACTCGTATTGGAATGCTCGCCTGGATACTACTTTTATTCGTTACCTGAATACACCGGACTTGATGTTTGCTTCAACAACAACGGGCGATCTTATTTTGTTTATTGGGCTAATTATTGGCTTAACTTCTTTGACGTGCTACAGTATAAATTACTTTTTCTATAATGGAGTTAAAAAAATCGAACGAATTCCCCTCTGGGGGATTCCAGTATTAACACTGTTAATTGGTTTGTTGCTATTACCCATGCGTGGTGGATTACAGACCATACCAATCAATCAGAGCAATGTGTACTTTTCCAATACAATGTATGTCAACCATGCTGCTGTAAATTTTGCTTGGAACTTTATGCACGCCTTATCCAAACAGATTGATGTCAATGAACATCCCTTTGAGGCATACGAACCTAAGGAGGCCAAAAGTATTTTGGAGTCTCTGCGGCAGCCCTTATTGTTAAAAGACAGTATTCTTAACCCAATTTTTAAAACAAAAAAGCCCAATATTCTTTTTGTAATATGGGAGGGATTTACGGCAAAAGTTGTTGGGCCTCTAGGTGGAGATGTTGAAATAACTCCAAATTTTAATCGTTTGTCAGAAGAAGGCCTCCTGTTTACAAATTTCTATGCAAATGGAGACCGAACTGATAAGGGATTGGTGGCCTTGCTGAGCGGATACTATCCTCAACCCAAAAAGAGCATCATCAAAATACCGATGAAATCTAAAAAACTCCCTTTACTTTCTCAATCACTGAAAGCCATGGGGTATCACAACTCTTTTTATTATGGTGGGGATTTGAACTTCGGTAATATGAACACCTATCTTTTTGGAAAAGGAATTGATGAAATTTACGGATCAGAGATTTTTGAACACAAAGACTGGAATTCTAAATGGGGAGTACATGACCATGTTCTTTTTGATCGTGTAGCTGCAGATTTTAATGAAGCGCCTCAAGAAGAACCCTTCTTTAAAACTATATTAACCTTAACCAGTCATGAACCGTATGAATTTCCTGGAGCATATCGTTTTGGAGATGATACGGAATTGAATAGATTCAAAAGTTCAATGGTCTACACCGATCAGGCCTTAGGTGATTTTGTGGCATTTGCTAAAGAACAAACGTGGTGGGAGAATACAGTTGTGATTATTACTGCCGACCATGGGCATCCGCTTCCTCCAATTCCTTTGGATAATTTCAATGCACCAAGTAGGTTTCAGATTCCTATGTTGTGGCTAGGAGGAGCTTTAGAGCCCAAAGGAACCGTAAACACAAACTTGGGTTCGCAAGTTGACCTTGCGTATACCTTGCTCGATTTATTAGGAGCTGATAATTCCGTTTTTGAATTTGGAACTCATCTGTTCAACTCAAGTAAAGAGCATTTTGTACATTATGTTTTCAATCAAGGTTTCGGAGCTATCAATGATTCTGGTTTCTTGGTGTATGATTTTATCAAAAAGGATGCAGTGCAGACGTCTGATTCAAAACAAGAAACTCTGAAGGCCAACGGGAGAGCTATATTGCAAACAACGTATCAAGATTTCTTGGAAAAGTAAAAACAATTTATGGAAATTAAAACACATCATATAGTAACCTCCAAAACAGCTCGATATACTGCCTATGGTGAGCTAAGTTCAAAAACGAAATACTTCTGGTTTGTATTGCATGGATCTAATATGTTGTCCGAACAAATGCTCTATAAATTCAAAGACTTTGATCCAGAAACTCATTTTGTAATTGCTCCAGAAGGCTTATCACGTTTTTATGTAAACGGCTTTGGGGGGGAGGTAGTAGCTTCTTGGATGACCAAGCGCGATCGTTTAGAAGAAATTCATGATTTTTCGGTTTATTGTTCAACCTTGTATGACACCTATGTTCAAAAACTCCCTGAGTCCTGTAAGACTATCATTATGGGTTTTTCTCAAGGTGGAGTAATGGCAATGCGCTGGTTACATCATTTGGACGTAACAGTAGATTTTTTAATTCCATACGCTTGTTGGATTCCGGAGGACATTGATTATTTAACTGCCAAAACCGATTGGAATAAAATCTGTAAAATCTTCACCTATGGCGCCGAAGATCAATTTTTGAACGAGAAAAAAATTATTGAAATACAAGAAATTTGTAAGGCTGGGAATCTTGATTTCCACAACGAAATTTATGCTGGGGATCATCGGGTAGACAAAAAGCAGTTGAAAAAGATTTTTAAGCAGTATATTGAACACTAAAACAAGAACTACATTTATATGGCAGATACTACATTTTGGGATGGATCAGAACAATACTTGTGTGACAAGGAGTTAGCGCAAGCATTTCACATAGCACGTACTTTAGGGATGCCTTTGCTCATCGAAGGAGAACCGGGAACTGGAAAAACAGAATTACCACTTCAGTTTGCTGCTAGTCAACAAACCGAAATGTTTGTGTACCCAGCAGGGTCTAAAAGTACAGTAGAACAATTTGTCGCCAAATTTGATCATGTAAAATATTTGAGAGATTCACAGATTGAAATCCTCAATGCACAACGAAACGAAAAAGGATTGGACACGAAACTTTCGACTGGAGGAAGGGATACGGAAAACCTATCAGATTATGTTGCAATGGGACCTGCAGCCAAAGCATTCAGTACGCCAAACTCTGTATTACTGATCGATGAAATTGACAAAGCTCCTCGTGAGTTCCCAAACGATTTGTTATATGCATTGAGTCATCGAAAATTCATTTTACCAGAATCTGGAGAAGTAATAGAAACTTCAGAAAAAGACATGCCGGCCATCGTAATTACTTCCAACCGTGAACAAGAGTTACCTACAGCTTTTAAGGGTCGCTGCATATACCATTACATACAATTTCCTGATGCTGAAAAAATGCGTTTGATTGTTAGTAAACATCATCCTCAGGTTTCAAATAAAATTGTTGACGCTTCGATGGATATTTTTTATCAACTGCGAAGAATAGGATTGGAACGCTCGCCAACCACACGAGAATTGCTAAACTGGCTCCGTTTTATAAAAACGTTTACGACACAAGAAGCGTTATCTAAAATCAATTCCTTGGATGGATTAGGAACATTGATTAAAACTCAAGCCGATTTAGAGCGCGTTCAGCGTCAGTTTGGAAATGCATCCGAGCAAAGTTTCGGTACACTAAACTAGCTCGATGTTTACAACACTTCCAGAAGCATTTAAAAAATTTGATCTCGCAGTAGATGTACGCGCATTGTTGTTGTTGCAACGAGCAATGGACAAAGGTTTGGTACGAACTATTGGAGACCTTTTTAACGTATTGCGCACCTTTATAATAAAAGATCCTGAACATGTGGGGCCCTATACCAAGGCTTTTTATGCGTATTTTTTAGACATCAATATTCGACCCAATGATCGTTTGAATGATGCCATTCTTCGTTCCCAAACGTTTGAGCAATGGAAAGAAACGAATTTTGGACGTATCGAAGATAATATAACTCCCGATGAATGGGTTAATCGTTTTTTAGATCAAGTGCATTTAACACATTATGATATTAAAGAAGTGCTGGATGGACGCGAGCTTTGGGATAAAGACAAGGGTGACTTAGAAGACAATCCAGAGGGAAATAAAGATGAAGCTCTAAACCGACCTTTAGACCGCATGGCAGATTACTCTGATTTAACTTTGGAGGAGTTAATGCAACGCATGGGGGAAGTAAAGGAACAACAACAAAGCGAACATAGCGGTGGAAGTCATTGGATCGGAACAGGCGGAATTTCTCCTTATGGTCACGGTGGTGCAGCAAAAGACGGAATTCGTGTTGGTGGATCGGGTGGAGGCAAAATGGCCCGAAAAGTTTTAGGGGATTCGAATTTTTTCCCTGTTGATTTGGAAGCCATATTAAATGACAATAATATAGATGCTGCTTTAGCCTCTCTTAAAGGAATAGTAGAAGAAACAGCCCATGAAATTTTAGATGTAAAAGAGACCATCGAAAAAGGTTTGGAGCGGGGAGGGCTATTCATTCCTGAAATCAAAAACGAGACCTTCGATAAACTTCAGGTATTATTGATTATTGATAACGGAGGGTATTCGATGCATCCTTACATTAAATCTGTTCAAACCTTGTTTCGAAAAATGAAAACACGTTTTGCACACGACCTTGAAACCTATTATTTTCACAATACAGTGTACCGTCAAGTTTTTACCGACTCCCAACGACGAAAATCACTTCCAATAGAGCGTCTTTTGTCAAAAGACCCTAATTACCAAGTTTTTTTTATTGGTGATGCTGCAATGGCTCCTTACGAATTGGATCGCGCTAGTTTAAACACCTACTCTGAAATTAAAGAACATTTCAAGAAGGTTGCTTGGTTGAACCCCGAACCAGTTCGTTATTGGAATGGAACCCTTTCTACACAAATCATAAAAGAACTACTTCCGATGTACCCTCTAACTCCCAAAGGGATCGAACAAGCCGTTTTGGAAATGAATAGAAAAAAGTAAACATTTTTGGTTCTTTAAAAAAGTTGATAAAAGACATAAACTACCTTTTATCAAGGCACAATTAACTGCTTCTGAGTCAATATTTAAATCAAAAAACGAACACTTATTTTCGTCGTGTAAAAAAAATAGGGAAAAAGTTGTAGAAAAGTAATTTTTAAATAAAAAAATTTATAAATTTGCACCTCTTAAAACATTAAAGAAAAACCTGTATTATGGCTAAAGAAACATTTGATCGGTCAAAACCCCACTTAAATATTGGAACCATCGGTCACGTAGATCACGGTAAAACTACACTAACTGCTGCAATTACGAAGGTAATGTCAGACGCTGGTTACTCTGAAGCGAGAAGTTTTGACCAAATCGACAACGCTCCTGAAGAAAAAGAGCGTGGTATTACTATCAACACATCACACGTTGAGTATGAAACAGCAAATCGTCATTACGCACACGTTGACTGTCCAGGTCACGCCGATTACGTAAAGAACATGGTTACTGGTGCTGCTCAAATGGACGGAGCAATTCTTGTAGTTGCTGCAACAGATGGACCAATGCCTCAGACTAGAGAGCACATCCTACTAGGACGTCAGGTTGGTGTACCTCGTATTGTTGTGTTTCTTAACAAAGTCGACATGGTTGACGATGAAGAGCTTTTAGAATTAGTTGATATGGAAGTAAGAGAATTACTTTCTTTTTACGACTATGATGGAGATAACACTCCAGTAATTCAAGGTTCTGCTCTTGGTGCTCTTAACGGAGAACAAAAATGGGTAGACAGCGTATTGAGCCTTATGGCAGAAGTAGATCAATGGATCGAGCTTCCAAAACGTGATGTAGAAAAAGATGCATTAATGCCAGTTGAAGACGTATTCTCAATTACTGGTCGTGGTACTGTTGCTACGGGTCGTATTGAAACAGGTGTATTTAACTCCGGAGACGAAGTTGATATCATCGGTATGGGTGCTGAAAAACTGAAGTCTACAGTAACTGGAGTTGAAATGTTTAGAAAAATATTAGACCGAGGTGAAGCTGGAGATAACGTTGGTATCCTTTTAAGAGGTATCGAGAAAGCGGATATCAAAAGAGGTATGGTAATCTGTAAGCCAGGTTCTGTAACTCCACATGCTAAATTCAAAGCTGAGGTATACGTTCTTAAAAAAGAAGAAGGTGGACGTCACACTCCATTCCACAATAACTATCGTCCACAGTTTTACGTACGTACCACTGATGTTACAGGAAACATTTCTCTTCCTGATGGCGTAGAGATGGTTATGCCTGGAGATAACTTAACAATCCATGTAGATCTAATCAGCCCAATCGCTTTAAGCCTTGGACTTCGTTTTGCTATCCGTGAAGGTGGTAGAACTGTAGGTGCTGGTCAGGTTACAGAGATTTTAGACTAAGAAAAAAGTTTTTAAATTGATTCAATAAGGTGTCCGTCTATGACGGACGCCTTTTGTGTCAAATAAAAACGGGTTTAGCTCAGTTGGTAGAGCACTGGTCTCCAAAACCAGGTGTCGGGAGTTCGAGCCTCTCAACCCGTGCATTAATAATAATAGCATCAGATGTCAGCAATTATATCCTACATAAAAGAGTCTTTTGAAGAATTAACAAATAATGTTTCGTGGACACCACGAGCAGAATTACAACGTCTTACAGTCGTTGTTCTTGTTTTTTCAATCCTTTTCTCATTAGCTATTTGGGGTGCAGATACTGTACTGTCAAGAGTTATTTCTGTTTACTTTAACTTAATCAACGGATAGATGTCTGAAGTAAGCGAGAAAAAATGGTACGTTGTTCGTGCGGTAAGTGGTCAAGAAGCTAAAATCAAAGATTATATTGCTTCTGAGATTACCCGTTTGGGCTATGATCATCACCTTGAAGATATTTTAGTTCCCACTGAAAAAGTTGTTCAAATCCGTAATGGTAAAAAGATCAACAAAGAAAAAGTTTATTTCCCAGGTTACATCATGGTGAAGGCAGATTTGGTAGGTGAGATTCCTCACATCATCAAGTCGGTTACTAATGTAATAGGATTTTTAGGCGAAACTAAAGGTGGAGAACCAGTTCCTTTAAGATCATCTGAGGTTAGCAGAATGTTAGGTAAAGTAGATGAGTTGGCACTTACAGAAGAGCATGCTGCAATACCCTATTCGTCTGGTGAAACAATTAAAGTTGTTGATGGACCGTTTAACGGCTTCACAGGAACTATTGAGACTGTAAATGAAGAGAAGCGTAAACTTGAAATAATGGTTAAGATTTTCGGAAGAAAAACTCCATTAGAGTTAAGTTACATGCAAGTAGAGAAAATTTAAATGTTACATATATATCGAATCGTTTAGAGCTTCCACTCTAAATTATTCTTAATCGTAAATTGAAACAATGGCAAAAGAAGTAGACAAGCTAGTCAAATTACAAGTAAGGGGAGGTGCAGCGAATCCGTCGCCACCGGTTGGACCCGCGCTAGGTGCTGCAGGGGTTAATATCATGGAGTTTTGTAAGCAGTTTAACGCTAGAACTCAAGATAAGCCTGGTAAAGTTTTACCAGTTGTAATCTCTGTATATAAGGATAAGTCTTTTGACTTTATCATTAAAACACCTCCGGCGGCCATTCAATTGATGGAAGCAGCTAAAGCCAAGAAAGGTTCAGGCGAACCCAATAGAGTTAAAGTTGCGACAGTATCTTGGGATCAAATAAAAGTAATTGCTGAAGATAAAATGCAAGATTTAAATGCATTTACTATCGAATCGGCAATGAAAATGATTGCGGGAACCGCACGATCTATGGGCTTCACTGTATCAGGAGGAGAGTCCCCTTTTTAATTTTATAAAGAAAGAAAATGGCACGACTTACAAAAAATCAAAAAGAGTCAAGAGCAAAAGTAGAAGCGAATAAAGTCTACTCTCTTGAAGAAGCTTCCGCATTAGTGAAAGAAATTACTAATGTAAAGTTTGACGCTTCTGTTGACTTAGCTATTCGTTTAGGAGTTGATCCTCGAAAAGCTAATCAAATGGTTCGTGGAGTAGTAACCCTTCCGCATGGTACTGGAAAAAATGTTCGAGTACTAGCCTTAGTAACTCCTGACAAGGAAGCTGAAGCATTAGAAGGTGGAGCTGACTTTGTTGGACTGGATGAATATTTACAAAAAATCAAAGACGGTTGGACCGATGTTGATGTAATTGTTACTATGCCTAGTGTAATGGGTAAATTAGGTCCTTTAGGACGTGTATTAGGCCCTCGTGGTTTGATGCCAAATCCAAAGACTGGTACAGTAACTATGGACATTAAGAAAGCTGTTAGTGATGTAAAAGGAGGTAAGATTGATTTTAAAGTTGATAAGACTGGAATCATTCATGCTTCTGTTGGTAAATCTTCATTTACTGCTGACAAGATTATGGAAAATGCATTTGAACTGTTGAACACAGTGATGAAGCTAAAACCATCTACGACCAAAGGAATCTATGTGAAGAGCATTTTTATGTCTAGCACAATGAGTCCTAGTATTTCAATTGACACTAAAATCGCTTAAGATTTTTTAAAACTAATTCGAATGACAAGAGAAGAAAAATCGCAAGTAATTGAAAAGCTAACTGCTGAGCTGTCTGAAGCTAAAACTTTGTATCTAACCGATACTGCTGGTTTAAATGCTAAAGACACCACTGCGCTTAGACGTGCTTGTTTTAAGGCCGATATTAGGTTATCAGTAGTTAAGAATACGCTTTTATTAAAAGCTATGGAAGCTTCTGATAAAGAATTCGGTGACTTAAAAGAAGTTTTAAAAGGGAATACGTCCTTAATGTTTTCTGAAGCTGGAAATGCTCCTGCAAAAGTAATCAAAGATTTTCGTAGAAAATCTGACAAACCTGTATTGAAAGGCGCTTATATTGAAGAGTCTGTATATATCGGGGATGATCAAATTGATGCTTTAGTAGCGATCAAATCCAAAGAAGAACTTATTGGAGACATTATTTCCTTACTACAATCGCCTGCTAAGAATGTTATTTCTGGACTTAAGTCTGGTGGTGGCAAACTAGCTGGTATATTGAAAACCCTATCAGAACGTTAGTCTGATAAAATTTGTGTACGCACTCAACTAAATAATTATTTAAATTAAATTTCTAAACTATACAAAATGGCAGAATTAAAAGAATTCGCAGAACAACTAGTTAATTTAACAGTAAAAGAAGTTAATGAATTAGCTACTATTTTAAAAGATGAGTATGGTATCGAGCCAGCAGCAGCAGCAGTTGCTATGGCAGGTCCAGCAGCAGGTGGAGGAGAAGCAGCTGAAGAGCAAACAGAATTTACTGTTGTTCTTAAAGCAGCAGGACCTTCTAAATTAGCAGTTGTAAAACTTGTTAAAGAACTTACTGGTCTTGGTCTTAAAGAGGCAAAAGGTTTAGTGGATAGCGCACCAGCTAATGTAAAAGAAGCTGTGTCTAAAGACGAAGCTGAAGGTTTAAAAACTTCTTTAGAAGAAGCAGGAGCTGAGGTTGAAGTTAAGTAATTCGCCCACCCTAAATAAATAAGGTTATTGCCTCTGGATTTTGTCCAGAGGCTTTAACCCTTTTATAGTTTATAGACACCCCTAGTCTTGAATCGCTGTTGAAATTAATATAAAACCACTCCTGATGCCGAGTATATTAAAGAATAGAGTAAATTTCGCTTCTGCCAAGAAGACACCACAATATCCAGATTTTCTAGATATTCAAATTAAATCTTTTCAAGATTTCTTTCAACTCGAGACCAAATCTGCCGAACGAGCAGAAGAAGGTCTTTTCAATACATTCAAAGAAAACTTCCCAATTACCGATACGCGTAATCAGTTTGTTTTAGAATTTATTGATTATTTCGTTGATCCACCACGTTACTCTATACAAGAGTGTATCGAAAGAGGATTAACGCATTCTGTTCCCTTAAAGGCACGTTTGAAATTATATTGTACAGATCCTGAACATGAAGATTTCGAAACAATTGTACAAGATGTATTCTTAGGTACAATTCCTTACATGACCCCAAGTGGTACTTTTGTAATCAATGGAGCTGAGCGAATTGTTGTTTCTCAGTTACACCGTTCACCAGGTGTATTCTTTGGTCAGTCATTCCACGCAAACGGTACTAAATTGTACTCTGCACGTGTAATACCTTTCAAAGGTTCTTGGATTGAATTTGCGACAGACATTAATAATGTGATGTACGCTTACATTGATCGTAAGAAAAAATTACCAGTAACTACACTTTTCCGTGCAATCGGATATAAAAGTGATAAAGATATTCTTGAAATATTTGATCTTGCTGAAGAGATCAAAGTTTCAAAAACCGCTCTTAAGAAAATTCTTGGGCGTAAACTAGCGGCTCGTGTATTGAATACATGGCACGAAGATTTTGTTGATGAAGATACGGGAGAAGTTATCTCTATTGAACGTAACGAAATCATCATCGATCGTGATACCGTTATTGAAAAAGACCATATTGAAGGAATTCTTGAAGCTAGTGTGAAAACTATTTTATTACATAAAGAAGACGCTCATATGTCTGATTATGCAATTATTCACAATACCCTTCAAAAAGATCCAACTAACTCTGAAAAAGAAGCGGTTGAACATATATACCGTCAATTAAGAAACGCTGAGCCGCCAGATGAAGAGACAGCTCGTGGAATTATTGACAAGTTATTCTTCTCGGATCAACGTTATAACCTTGGAGAGGTTGGACGTTACCGAATGAATAAAAAGTTAGGGAATAACGAAGGAATGGATAAGCTTGTTTTAACTAAACAAGACATCATTACGATTGTAAAGTACTTAATTGAATTGATCAACTCGAAAGCAGAGATCGATGATATTGATCACTTATCTAACCGTCGTGTTCGTACTGTGGGAGAACAACTTTCTTCTCAGTTTGGTGTAGGTCTAGCTCGTATGGCTCGAACAATTCGTGAACGAATGAATGTTCGTGATAACGAAGTGTTTACACCGATTGACTTGATTAATGCTAAAACATTATCTTCTGTAATCAACACTTTCTTCGGAACAAACCAGTTGTCTCAGTTTATGGATCAAACGAATCCTTTAGCTGAAATTACGCACAAGAGACGTCTATCGGCTCTAGGACCAGGTGGGCTTTCAAGAGAGCGTGCTGGTTTTGAAGTACGAGATGTACATTATACACATTACGGACGTTTATGTCCTATTGAAACACCTGAGGGACCAAACATTGGTTTGATTTCTTCACTTGGTGTTTTTGCTAAAGTAAACAACCTTGGATTTATTGAAACTCCTTACCGAAAAGTAACGGATGGGAAAATCAATCTTGAGGAAACCATTTACTTAAGTGCAGAAGAAGAAGAAAGCAAATTAATTGCTCAGGCGAATATTCCGTTCGATGAAGAAGGAAATATTACGGCTGATAAAATTATTGCACGTCAGGAAGCTGATTATCCAGTAATTGATCCTACAGATGTTGATTATACAGATGTAGCTCCGAATCAAATTGCTTCTATATCAGCATCTCTAATTCCTTTCTTGGAACATGATGATGCAAACCGTGCTTTGATGGGATCAAACATGATGCGTCAGGCCGTTCCTCTATTACGTCCTGAATCTCCGATTGTTGGTACTGGTCTTGAGCGTCAAGTTGCTTCAGATTCTAGAGTACTGATCAATGCTGAAGGTAACGGAGTTGTAGAGTATGTTGATGCAGATAAAATCACCATCAAATACGATCTTACTGAAGAAGAGCAATTGGTGCGCTTCGAAAGTGATACGAAAAGCTATAACCTAATTAAGTTTAGAAAAACGAACCAAGGTACTTGTATCAACCTAAAACCGATTGTTAAAAAAGGAGACCACGTTAAATTAGGTCAAGTTCTTTCACAAGGATATGCTACTCAAGATGGGGAGCTTGCTTTAGGTAGAAACATGAAAGTAGCCTTTATGCCTTGGAAAGGGTATAACTTTGAGGATGCGATTGTGATTTCTGAACGTGTTGTTCGTGAAGATGTATTTACATCAATTCATATCGACGAGTATTCTTTAGATGTACGTGATACAAAGCTAGGTTCGGAAGAACTTACAAACGATATCCCGAACGTAAGTGAAGAAGCTACAAAAGATCTTGATGAATTCGGAATGATTCGTATTGGAGCTGAAGTTAATCCTGGAGATATATTAATTGGAAAAATTACTCCAAAAGGAGAATCTGATCCAACACCAGAAGAAAAACTTTTACGTGCCATATTTGGAGATAAAGCTGGAGATGTAAAAGATGCTTCATTAAAAGCACCACCATCATTAAATGGTGTTGTTATTGATAAAAAATTATTTACGCGTTCAGTAAAAGATAAACGTAAGAGAAATCAAGACAAGCAAGAATTGGAAGAGTTAGAAGACCAATTCGATCTCAAATTTGATGACCTTCGTGCGGTTATGGTGGAAAAACTATTTACCATCGTAAACGGAAAAACATGTCAAGGAGTACAAAATGACTTGGGTGAAGAGATTTTACCAAAAGGTAAAAAGTATACATTAAAGATGCTTACTGCTGTAGAAGATTACACACACTTAACTAAAGGTGTATGGACTACTACTGCTGCTATCAACGCACTAATTGCAGATTTAATTCACAATTATAAGATTAAAGAAAACGATCTTCAAGGAGCACTTCGTCGTGAGAAGTTTACGATCAGTGTTGGAGATGAACTTCCAGCTGGAATCAAACGTTTAGCAAAAGTTTATATTGCTAAGAAGCGTAAGCTGAAAGTAGGAGATAAGATGGCGGGACGTCACGGAAATAAAGGTATCGTTGCACGTATTGTACGTCACGAAGAAATGCCTTTCCTCGAAGACGGAACCCCTGTTGATATTGTTCTAAACCCACTTGGAGTACCTTCTCGTATGAACATTGGTCAGATTTATGAAACTGTTCTTGGATGGGCAGGTCAAAAGTTAGACCAGAAATACGCTACACCAATTTTTGATGGAGCTAGTGCTGACCAAATTGATGCACTTACCGATGAAGCTGGAATTCCAAGATACGGACATACGTATCTATACGATGGTGGAACAGGAGAACGTTTTGATCAACCGGCTACAGTAGGTGTTATTTATATGCTGAAACTAGGTCACATGGTTGACGATAAAATGCACTCACGTTCTATCGGACCATACTCACTTATTACGCAACAGCCTCTTGGAGGAAAAGCACAATTTGGAGGTCAACGTTTTGGAGAGATGGAAGTATGGGCATTAGAGGCATATGGAGCTTCTAGTACGCTACAAGAAATCTTAACTGTTAAATCGGATGATGTTGTAGGTAGAGCAAAAACATACGAAGCGATTGTAAAAGGAGACACCCTCCCGGAACCAGGTTTACCTGAATCGTTCAACGTATTGATGCATGAATTGAAAGGTCTAGGTCTTGATATTCGTTTGGAAGAATAAGTAGAGAAGTTCACTTCTTTTATAATCATTATAAAAAATAATAACAGGTAGTTATGGCAAGAAATAACGAAATTGTTACTCAAAAAAAATTCAATAAAATTTCTATTGGATTATCTTCTCCTGAAGTAATTTTAGGAAGCTCTCGCGGAGAAGTTTTAAAACCTGAAACCATCAATTATCGTACGCACAAGCCGGAACGTGATGGTCTTTTCTGTGAGCGTATTTTCGGTCCAGTAAAAGATTTTGAATGTGCTTGTGGTAAGTACAAAAGAATCCGATATAAAGGAATCGTTTGTGATCGATGTGGTGTAGAAGTTACCGAAAAGAAAGTACGAAGAGATCGTGTTGGGCACATCAACTTAGTTGTACCTGTTGCACACATCTGGTACTTCCGTTCTTTACCAAACAAAATAGGATACCTTCTTGGATTACCTTCTAAGAAACTCGACATGATCATCTATTATGAGCGTTATGTTGTAATTCAAGCTGGTGATGCCAAGAATGAAGAAGGAGAATCGCTTCAGAAAATGGATTTCCTTACGGAAGAAGAGTACTTAAATGCTCTTGAAAAACTACCGATTGAAAACCAGTATCTCGATGCAACTGATCCTACCAAATTCATTGCGAAAATGGGAGCTGAATGTTTGATCGACTTACTTTCTAGAATCAATTTAGAAGAACTTTCTTACGAATTACGTCACAAAGCAAATAACGAAACATCCAAGCAACGTAAGACGGAGGCTCTTAAGAGACTTCAGGTTGTTGAGGCATTCCGTGATGCGAACTTACGTAAAGAAAATCTTCCAGAATGGATGATTATCAAGGCAGTACCGGTCATTCCACCAGAATTACGCCCTTTAGTTCCATTGGATGGAGGTCGTTTTGCAACATCGGATTTAAATGATCTTTACCGTCGTGTAATTATTCGTAACAACCGTTTGAAGCGTTTGGTTGAAATTAAAGCACCAGAAGTAATCTTAAGAAATGAGAAGCGAATGCTTCAAGAATCTGTAGATTCTTTATTTGATAATACAAGAAAATCTTCGGCTGTAAAAACAGATTCGAATCGTCCTTTAAAATCACTTTCAGATTCATTGAAAGGAAAGCAAGGTCGTTTCCGTCAAAATTTACTTGGAAAACGTGTTGATTATTCAGCTCGTTCGGTAATTGTTGTTGGACCTGAATTAAAATTATTTGAATGTGGTCTTCCAAAAGATATGGCTGCAGAATTATACAAACCTTTCATTACACGTAAATTAATTGAGCGTGGAATTGTAAAGACAGTAAAATCAGCTAAGAAAATTATAGACCGCAAAGAGCCTGTAGTTTGGGATATCTTAGAAAGTGTATTGAAAGGACATCCGGTACTATTGAACCGTGCCCCTACATTACACCGTTTAGGTATTCAAGCATTCCAACCGAAATTAATCGAAGGAAAAGCAATTCAATTGCATCCCTTGGTTTGTACTGCATTTAATGCCGATTTCGATGGAGATCAAATGGCTGTGCATTTACCATTAGGACCTGAGGCTATTTTAGAGTCACAGTTACTAATGCTTGCTTCTCACAACATTCTAAACCCTGCGAATGGATCACCAGTAACGGTACCTTCTCAGGATATGGTCTTGGGATTATACTACATGACAAAAGCACGTGTTTCTACTCCAGAGCATAAAGTGATCGGAGAAGGACTTACTTTTTATTCTGTAGAAGAAGTACATATAGCGTACAACGAAAAACGTGTAGACCTTAATGCTACTATTAAAATTAGAGCAAAAGATTTCAATGAGGAAGGTGTTATCGAATACCAAATCATAGATACTACTGTTGGACGTGTATTGTTTAATGAAGTAGTTCCTGAAAATGCAGGTTTCTTTAATGAAGTCCTTACCAAGAAAAACCTTCGGGAGATTATTGGAAAGATTCTTAAAGTTACAGGTGTTCCAGAAACGGCTGCATTCTTAGATAAAATCAAAAGCATGGGATATGGTTTTGCCTTTAAGGGTGGACTATCCTTTAGTTTAGGTGATATTATCATTCCACCAGAAAAGCAACCTTTGATTGACGAAGCAAACAAGCTTGTCGATAGTATCAAGGGAAACTACAACATGGGTCTGATCACCAATAACGAACGTTACAATCAGATCATTGACATTTGGACCAACACCAATTCACGCTTAACAAACTTAGCGATGAAGAGAATTAGTGAAGACCAGCAAGGATTTAACTCTGTGTTTATGATGTTAGACTCTGGAGCTCGTGGATCTAAAGAACAGATTCGTCAGTTAACTGGAATGCGTGGTTTGATGGCTAAGCCGAAAAAATCAACATCTGTAGGTGGAGAAATTATTGAAAATCCAATTCTTTCTAACTTTAAAGAAGGTCTATCGATCTTAGAATACTTTATTTCTACTCACGGTGCACGTAAAGGATTAGCGGATACCGCTCTTAAAACTGCCGATGCAGGATACCTAACACGTCGTTTAGTTGACGTTTCTCAAGATGTGATCATCAACATAGTTGATTGTGGAACATTACGAGGAATTGATGTTGAGCCGTTACGTAAAAACGAAGAAATCGTTGAACCTATGTCGGATCGTATCCGAGGTAGAGTTGCTTTATTTGATGTAATCAATCCATTGGATGGAGAAGTTATTGTTGAAGAAGGTCACGAAATTTCTGATTTAGTAGCAGATCGTATCGATAAGCTTCCTATTGAAGCAGTAGAAGTTCGATCTCCGCTTACTTGCGAAGCGAAGAAAGGTATTTGTGCATCTTGTTACGGTCGTAACCTTGCTACTGGTAAAATGGTGCAAAAAGGGGAAGCTGTTGGAGTAGTTGCTGCGCAATCTATTGGAGAGCCAGGAACTCAGTTAACACTAAGAACATTCCACGTAGGTGGGGTAGCAGGTGGTAGTTCTCAAGAGAACGAACTTCGTGTAAAATTTAACGGTGTTGCTGAAATCGAAGACCTTAAAACAGTTAAAGGAAAAGATACTGAAGGAAATGAAATCAATATCGTGATCTCTAGAACTTCTGAAATCAAATTGGTAGACAAGAAAACAAAAGTTGTCCTGAGTACCAATAATATTCCTTATGGTTCAACCCTAATGGTCAAAAACGGAAGTACCGTTAAGAAAGACGATCTGATTTGTCAGTGGGATCCTTTCAACGGTGTAATCGTTTCTGAATTTACAGGTAAAATTGTTTATGAAAATGTAGAACAAGGAGTGACTTATCAAGTTGAAATTGATGAGCAAACTGGTTTCCAAGAGAAAGTAATTTCTGAATCTAGAAATAAAAAAGTAATACCTACTTTATTGATTCAAGATAAAAAAGGAACTGTACTCCGTTCGTATAACCTACCCGTAGGTGCTCACATCATGGTAGATGATAATGAGCAAATAGAAGAAGGTAAGATCTTGGTTAAAATTCCAAGAAAATCTGCTCGTTCAGGTGATATTACAGGAGGTTTACCTCGTGTAACGGAGCTTTTCGAAGCACGTAACCCTTCTAATCCAGCTGTAGTTTCTGAGGTTGATGGAGTTGTTTCTTTTGGTAAAATAAAAAGAGGTAACCGTGAAATCATCGTAGAATCTAAATTTGGTGACATCAGAAAATACCTTGTTAAATTATCTAGTCAGATCTTAGTTCAAGAAAATGACTTCGTAAAAGCAGGTATGCCGTTATCAGATGGTTCTATTACACCTATTGATATTTTAAAAATTAAAGGCCCATCGGCTGTTCAGCAATATCTAGTAAACGAAGTACAAGAAGTATATCGATTACAAGGTGTGAAGATTAACGATAAGCATTTTGAGGTAGTAGTACGTCAAATGATGCGTAAAGTTAAAATCAACGATCCGGGAGATACAATTTTCTTAGAAAATCAATTGATTCATAAATTCGACTTCATTACCGAAAACGATGACTTATTCGGGAAGAAAGTTGTAGAAGAAGCAGGAGATTCTGAAAACTTGAAAGAAGGACAATTGATTACTTCAAGAGACCTTAGAGATGAGAATTCAATCCTTAAAAGAGAAGGAAAAGCACTAGTTGTTGCACGTGATGCAAATTCTGCTACTGCTACTCCAGAACTTCAAGGAATTACAAGAGCTTCGCTTCAAACGAAATCCTTTATCTCTGCTGCATCCTTCCAAGAGACTACTAAAGTCTTGAACGAAGCTGCTGTTAATGGTAAAGTTGATACGCTAGAAGGCTTGAAAGAAAATGTAATTGTTGGGCACAAAATTCCAGCAGGTACAGGTCTTAGAGAATACAATGATATCATTGTAGGTTCTAAAGAAGAATATTCAAGTTTGTTGATTAACAAAAAAGAAACCGAAGTAGAAGCATAAGTTATGAGTGATTCAAAGACAGAAGAACAAAAAATCAACATCGAATTAGATGAAGCTACGGCAGAGGGAACCTATTCCAACCTAGCCATCATCAACCATTCGGTATCTGAGTTTATCGTTGACTTTATTTCAATGATGCCTGGAGCTCCAAAAGCTAAGGTTAAGTCTAGAATTATTTTGACACCACAGCATGCCAAAAGATTACAAAAGGCGTTGAGTGAAAACATTCAGCGTTTTGAAAATGCAAACGGAGAAATTCAATTTCAAGAACAGCCTCCAATTCCATTAAATTTTGGCCCTACTGGGGAAGCATAAAAATCAATCCTCGACAGCAATGTCGAGGATTTTTTATTTTCAACCACTTCAAGCTGTATTCTCCATACATGAATCTCACCTTAAAAATTGCTACATTAGTGAAAACTAATTTTATGGCTGATTCAACTTTTAAAAGCTTCAAGGAATTTTACCCTTTTTATTTATCGGAACACAAAAATAAAACCAGTCGTATCTTACACTTTATAGGTACTTTTTTGGTTCTTGGACTTTTGGTTTTTCTTCTCGTTTCCCAAAAAGAAGCTCGCTTTTGGATTGCACTCCCACTAACCGGTTATGGATTTGCTTGGGTAGGACATGCGTTCTTTGAGAAAAATAAACCGGCTACCTTAAAGCATCCATTGTGGAGCTTACGGGGTGACTTTACCTTATTCTTCGATATTCTTAGAGGGAAACGTGGTTTTGACGCAACAAAGGACTGAGTATTGATTCAAAGGGTAATTTTGATTTGGAAATGAAATTAAGGAAAGCGTCTATAAAAGACAAATCAGAGCTGGCTGCATTATGTATAAAATCCTATTCCAAAACCTATCATGACCATTGGGAAGAAGGTGGCTTAGTATGGTATTTAGAAAGAGAGTTTGGAGATCAAAGAATAGCACTTGATTTATCCTCTAGCAGCATAACCTATTATTTTATTGAATTCCAAGGAGACCACATTGGTTTTATCAAGATCAATACGACTTCCTCTATTCCCGGAATTGTAAATGCTATTGAACAGGATAAGTTTTATATTCTATCTCAATATACCGGATTGGGAATTGGAAATTTAGCTTTTGATGCATTGCTCAAAAAAACCGAATTACTGGGAAAAGAGTTCATGTCTTTATGCGTAATTGATACAAATGATAATGCAATTCGATTCTACAAAAAACTAGGGTTTTCCTTTCACAGTAAAACAAGACTAGAACTTCCTTATTTTAAAGAAGAATTAAAAGGAATGCATCTCATGGTTAAAGGGTTTATTTAAAATTATTGAATACCCTAACCTCTAAAACTCCGAAGTCAAATGAAACTTAACCGAAGGATACTTCTGTTGAGTCATTTGAAGAGAAAAACTAGAATCTGCCAAAAACACCATCTGACCTTGTTTGTCTGTCGCAAGAAACTTTTGTTTTACGCGTCTGAAGTCTGCAAATTCTTGATTCTTTTCATCTTCTGGTTCAACCCAACATGCTTTAAAAACATTGAGGTTTTCATAAGAGCAAATCGCACCATACTCATGTTCTAAACGGTATTGTATCACCTCAAATTGAAGCGCTCCAACTGTTCCGATAATTTTCCGATTGTTCATCGACATGGTAAACAATTGAGCAACACCTTCATCCATTAGTTGATCAATCCCTTTGTTCAACTGTTTCGATTTCATCGGATCAGCATTGTTGATGTATCGGAAGTGTTCCGGAGAAAAACTTGGTATTCCTTTAAAATGTATCTGTTCTCCAGAAGTTAAGGAATCACCAATTTTGAAATTCCCAGTATCGTGCAATCCGACAATATCTCCAGGATAAGAAATATCTACAATCTCTTTTCGTTCTGCAAAAAAGGCATTAGGGCTTGAGAATTTCACTTTTTTATTATTTCGAACGTGGAGGTAGGGTGTGTTACGTTCAAAGGTCCCAGAAACGATTTTAATGAAAGCTAAGCGATCCCTGTGATTAGGATCCATATTGGCGTGTATTTTAAAAACAAAACCGCTGAAAGCCTTCTCGTCGGGTTTGATCAAACGTTCTTCAGCTTGTTTTTCTAGGGGAGCTGGTGCAATGTCAATGAAACAATCCAATAACTCTTGCACACCAAAATTATTCAAAGCAGAACCAAAAAACACAGGTTGTAAGGTTCCTGCTAAATATTCTTCTTGCGAAAAAGGAGGGTATACACCATCGACCAAATCCAATTCTTCCTTTAGAGTTTCGAGCGAGGCAGTACCAATCAGTCGTTCTAGTTCCGAATCTTCAAGAGAGTCAAAAGAAACGGTATTGTTTTTAGACTGATGATCATCTTCCAAAAACAGTTTTGCGTTCTTATTCCAGATGTTATAAATTCCTTTAAAGTCATAACCCATTCCAATAGGGTGGGAGAGTGGAGTAACCCGTAAGCCTAACTTAGCTTCGATCTCGTCCAATAAATCAAACGAATCTTTTCCTTCACGATCCAGTTTGTTAATGAATACAATGATCGGAATACTTCTCATGCGACAAACTTCAACCAGTTTTTCGGTTTGTTCTTCCACTCCTTTGGCAACATCAACAACTACAATAACACTGTCAACGGCGGTGAGGGTTCTGAAGGTGTCTTCTGCAAAATCCTTGTGACCGGGTGTGTCAAGGATGTTTATCTTTTTGTCTTTATATATAAATGCAAGAACCGAGGTTGCGACCGAGATCCCTCTCTGGCGTTCGATTTCCATAAAATCACTCGTAGCTCCTTTTTTGATCTTATTCGATTTTACAGCCCCAGCTTCCTGAATAGCGCCCCCAAAAAGGAGTAATTTTTCAGTCAGTGTTGTTTTACCGGCATCGGGATGTGAAATAATTCCAAAGGTTCTCCTTCTTGCGATTTCTTCTAAAAACATGAATATAATTTTGCCCAAAAATACGAATATATATAGGAAGTGTGATTCATTTCAAACTAGGTTTTTGATAAATTAATTTTGTAATTTTGACGGGCATGGAAGAAGAAAAAGTTATCCTAGTTAACTCGAATGACGAACCAATTGGATTGATGCCTAAAATGGAAGCCCATGAGAAAGCACTATTACATCGTGCCTTTTCGGTTTTTGTAATCAATGGCAATAATGAACTGATGTTGCAGCAACGTGCGCTTCAAAAATACCACTCACCAGGCTTGTGGACCAATACTTGTTGTAGTCACCAACGCGATGGAGAAGAGAATATTGAAGCTGGTCTTCGAAGACTACAAGAAGAAATGGGTTTTGAAACCCCATTAGAATATCTATTCAACTTTATTTACAAAGCTCCTTTTGATAATGGCCTTACAGAACATGAACTAGATCATGTAATGTTGGGACGATACGAAGGCGAACCTTCAATAAATTCAGAAGAAGTTGCTTCTTGGAAATGGATGGATATTGATCTGATTCATGCCGATTTAATTAATAACCCAGCTGCTTATACTGTTTGGTTTGCGATTATTTTTGATCGTTTTTATAACTATTTAAAAGAAAATTTATGAAGGTTACCGTAAGTAGAAAAGCACATTTTAATGCAGCACACCGCTTGTACCGAAAAGATTGGTCCGACGAACAGAATGATGCTATTTTTGGTAAATGTTCCAATCCTAACTTCCATGGGCATAATTACGAGTTGATTGTAAGTGTAACTGGACCGATTGATCCAGATACAGGTTATGTAATGGATATGAAAGTTCTGAAAGATTACATTAAATCTGAAGTTGAAGATGCTTTCGATCATAAGAATCTGAACATCGAAGTTCCTGAGTTTGCAGATACAATCCCTACGGCTGAGAACATTGTTGTAGTTATTTACAACAAGCTAAAAAAGATACTTACTAGCGAACAAAGCATGGAGGTTGTTCTTTATGAAACTCCTAGAAACTTTGTTACTTATTCCGAAAAATTATGAGCCTAAAAGTAGGGGATCGTATCCCACATTTTGAATTACTAAACCAGCATGGTGAGCTTTTTAAAAGTGAAACCGTCTTAGGCGTTAAACCGCTTGTAGTTTATTTCTACCCCAAAGATGAAACGCCAGGGTGTACTGCCGAAGCGTGTAGCTTTAGAGATCATTACGAAGAGTTTTTAGAATTGGGTGCAGAAGTGATTGGGATCAGTTCCGATGGTGTTAAAAGCCATCAGAAATTTGCTACGCGTCACAAGCTTCCCTTTGTTTTATTATCGGATTCGAAGAAGAAAGTTCAACGCTTATTTAAGTTGCCAAAAATCCTATTCGGGTTGTTTACCAAACGGATAACCTTTGTGATTGATAAGGACGGATTGGTGTCTTATGTACATAGTAGTCTTATGCCCGACACGCATATCAAGAAGGCACTTCAACAATTAAAGTAGTTAAAACTGTTGACTTGCTGTTTCTGTGATTTGATATGGATGTGCACCTCTTAAATCAAAATAATTTTCAATACCTTTACCAAAAATAAACAAGCATTATGGCTAGTAAAAAACAACTCAAGAAAGATATCAATAATAGCGTT
>Ga0115005_10000749_pt1 | contig 25114 bp, 19 predicted proteins | sample ArcOceMetagenome_FD_87163 | JGI IMG/M metagenome (GOLD analysis project Ga0115005, IMG submission 87163) | Marine eukaryotic phytoplankton communities from Arctic Ocean - Arctic Ocean - Greenland ARC118M Metagenome | ecosystem: Environmental > Aquatic > Marine > Oceanic | place: Arctic Ocean...
AAGAAATACGATACATGGGAGTCATTGGCGGAAGATATCGTTACTCAAAAGTATCCTGAAAATTTGCTGTTTCGGCGGCGTGAAGTTGATGTTAATAAGTGAAGTATTTAAATATGTAAAATCATAGAGGGCTCTGCTTCACCTAAACCTATTCTTCAGCTTTTGTGGCTGCAACTTCCTGAACTGAATATCAGAGGAATTCTATGATTTCTGACTGTCGGTCCTACTAGCTCTTTAGCCTCTCATCTTCCTGGTCAGAAGTTGGATCTCCCAATCCAGTTGCATTCTCAGAAGTTGCAACCATCATATTAGTTAACAAAGCAAAAGAGATGTGGTTGTATTGCCATGTTTTCTGTTGGGATTTGGGATCAATGCCAATAAATAAAGTCGACGTAACAGAATTGCGATTCCTTTTTGCATAGAGCCTCTTCTCTCCATCAGTATCTCCTTGAACAAAGAAAGCATTTTCGTCAGTGGGTGAGTCACAATCAGCTATCTGAAGTCTCCTAGTACCACTGATTGTCAATCCATAACAATCACTTGTGAGGCGCGGATCGAAGACGAATTTTACTACCTGTGTCATTATACCATTCTCGTAGCATTTTACAGGGCTTTCAAATACCTTTTAGTCCCATGGCATGTTCAATTAGGGCCAAGTGTACTTTAATCTTTGGGATGCCGTAGTATGTTGAGAAATTGCCGAAATCATCTCTTGTCATTGGTGCTGTGGCGATAACAAATCCATCAAGTTATAGGCCTTTCTTATCATCAATGACGTCATATTATGTCGACGCTTGCACGACCGCCTCACTTGAACATTCAACATCCAATCAATTTGACAAGAAGACATCATCGTCGACAGGAACATCCAATCAATCTGACAATGACACAACACGACACATCATACCGGTATTATCATCGTACATACATACCGGTACATCCAGTTGAGTAATCGTAAGGAAAACACTTCGTAGCTGATATACTACTTCTACTATTACTACTACTACTACACTACACTACCCAGATCCCATATAATGCCCCCCAACGAAATGAGCAGCGAGAAGGCATTGGCAAAGACAGAAGAATTATTGCAGCAGCGTGCCGATGGCGATAGAGTTCAAGTCCAATCATACCACGGAACAGGGCCTTCTTCCACCTTCCTTCACTGCAAGTCTAAAGAACCTTATGACGCTTACCAGCATCCGAATTCGAGTCCCATTGCGGTGAAAAGAAATCTCAACCTCCACTTGGGAATGCCATTTGACCCACGCAATGTTAAATCAATCCGGAGAATTTGCAAACTTCTCAGCGACCTCCTTGCTTTTGTAGAAACTCATCTGTTTCGGCTATTTGAAGCCGTTCCTCTTCGACTAAGGCAAACCTTCCTCATGAAGGTTTGGTCGCTTTATTTGCCCCTTCATCGTTCGACTCTTGGAAATCGAACAGGAATACATAAGGATGCATCCTTTGAGTATCATGCTCTTACCACGATCATGTATTGGGGCCGTCTGTTCCCCGTGAGTATCCGAAGGATTAGATATTCACTAAGTATGCTATCGGTATGGCATGGCCCTGACATTTATCCGAAAATGCATGGCTATGGGACCAAGAGTCTAAGGTCACTCATCAGGGAAAGTGATGGAAATGTTGAAAAGATTAAGTTCGACAAGCACAAGAATGAAGTGACCTTGATGAAGGCTCTGTCCCAGCGTGAATCAGATAGACCAGTGTCTGGGTATTATATACACCATGAAAATAGTTCAATGAGCGAATCGAAATCGAAAAAAGTTCTTTTCTATCTCTATGGAGGAGCATTTCTGGGTGGCGATGCCAAAGGAAATGTTCATTTTGGAACAAAGCTTTCTCAAAAGTGTAATATGGATGTGTTCATTCCGCAATACAGGTTGCTGCCAGAGTACCACTTTTTTGACGCCCTTGATGACATTGTTCGAGCGTATGCTTATTTGATTCAAGTCAAAGGTTTCGATCCGGAAAATGTTGTCTTGTTTGGAATATCGAGTGGAGGAGGTTTGGTTCTTCGGTTGCTGCAAAGGATTGTAGAGTTACAAAGTCAGAAACAATCTTTGCAAAGCAATCGAATGCTGAACGTGCCCAGAGGGGCTGTATTGATGTCGCCTTTTGTCGATTTTACCGTCCCAAAGGGAAGTTTTAAAGAGTTCAGATCGATGGACTTGATCGTGAACGAGGTAAGTTGCATCATTTTCTTTGCCTGGTGTATATAACTAACTTGTCATATGTTCTTACATTGCTCGTCGTTGAATTTTTCAGTCTGTCTGTGATGAGGGGGTGCCATATTTTTCCACTCTTGGAGATGACACTGTGCGATATGAAGAATCACCCGTCAACAGATCATTTGAGGGGCTACCACCAATATGTCTCATCGTTTCAGAGCATGAATGCGTTTACGACCAAAATATTGATATGTGCAATAAAGCAAGAAAAGCAGGCATCAGTGTAGATCTTGGAGTATGGAAATACATGTGCCACGTATGGCCTGTTTTGACCGCATTTCTCCCAGAAGCTCGCAGTGCCATCGATTTTGTATGCGATTGGATCGATGCTAGTGATAATAAGGAAGTGGAAGAATAGGCATTCCCTACTAGAATTGTCATCTCGTCATAAAAAGAAGAGTTACTTCAAACTACTGTACTTGCGATAACAATCATTTAGACTCCATATTTTCTGTTTGCTTGTTTCTGTCATTGGCCTAGGTGATTACTACTGTAGGACCAGGTACGAATTTTGTTAAGAAACAATTCTTGAGATGTGGTCATGTGGTGCCTCTAGAGGTAAGAGCGCAACAAATGCATCGCAAACCCTGAGAATTCGGATTGTACCCCGGTTCTAATCTGAGTTACATAGCATAGGTCCAATGACCCATTCGTGACAAAACCTTTTATAAACGCATTAAATTCAGAAGAAAAGATGTTTAATAACATGATTCAATCATACTGTTACTCTTAGGAATAAATTCTTACGGCGGTATCTATGGGTGTTCAAATCTCTGCGAAAAATGCTGCCTGTGATCAAAGTGAATGGCATACTCTATCTTTGCTCTCTGATTCTAACGCTACTCTGACGATGTGGTTTCTCTGTCTCGTATCGATCAGATAGAGTTCTCGTTATGTTAGGAAGTTTGACTGATATCTGCCCCTATCATACATTCGGAGAATCCGTAGAGGCGACATCCTATGTAGAAGATCTTAAGTGATGAAGCTCTTGACGAGGAATCCACCGGTGACACAACTTTATCAATTTTCCTATCAAAACTATCATGAAAGACACTGTTGGGTTCGCGTGTACAATGATACATTCTTTTAGAGCTAACGTCGAACGATTGCCCATGCGATTGACCTTGCAGGCAGTGGTCTCATCTGTTTCGATTAGAGTCCTATCCTAAGAAAACCCTGCTGGCACTGCGCTAAAAAATCCAGGAAAGCCAGTCCCATGCTAGTATCAGATTGGTCTTGTGGCGACAAGATCTTTGCGAGTCGACATTGGTCCGGTTAACAAAACCTGAGACAGAGTAGGACAAATTCAGCAAGGTCTTCAGAAAAACTGATTGCATACAATAAAAAAAGCTACTATATTGAAGATAAGATCTTACCGTTTGCGTATCAACTTTATTGGAGACAGCACTGTCCTCGGGGTATTCGCTACCCTCAGACGAGTCGCCGTCGCGGTTAATGACTTGGTTCTGTTTCTTCTGGGCGTTTTTTTTTCGAAGTGCTTGGGAAGTTTTCCTCGTGGCCTGTTTGTACCCGACATCAGTCCACAGTTGATTCTTTATATCCAATTTTAAGAATCTCCCTGGTGGCATTTGGGCTCGCCAAGAACGGACAAATGCCATGCATAATATCGTTTTTATGTGACTGTCCGGACGAGTTGACGTACTCTCCTTTACGTTCTTCAACCATGTTACAATAGCGAATGTTGCCATTGTGATCATTTGTCCTGCAGAAGGATGTCATTATATGTTGAGTTGATAATATAATTTTGAACAATGCTGATGCAGTGTTTGTTGCTTACCTCTTCCTCGACCACAGAACACATCATTAATGCCAGGCGTTCTAATACCTTCCATCGGCCAATCAGAATAATCTCCCTGCGAGGTGATATTGATTTGCGAAATGTTCTTAATATATGACATGCGAAGCGTATCATTATTCTTTTGTCTTTTATTTTTCGACCGTCAGAAATAATTGGAGATTGGAAATCACGAGTCAAGAGGATCTGAGAAGTCTCTAGAATTCCTACTCTTGCCTTCAGTGCCGGAAGAAAAGGTTATGACCAGAGAGCTTTACATTATTCCAGTCCCAGTTTGAAGTTCCCCTCCTTCCTGCCAGTCGCGAGAGAGATCTCTCAGACCCCCCGGAGGAGGGAAACAATTTTTAACCACACTAAGGCTGATGGAGGTCATATTCAAATACAGTATGTATTGTTATTTCTTCGTCACAGTATTTCATTTTTCATCCTTTCAATAAATTATTATCTTGAAATTATAGGCTTATATTTATCTTGACGAAAACAGGTTATGAGATATTTAATAGTTTCAAATTCATTTCGCGCCCAATCCCTCAACCAACCAAGAACCACTCAAAAGAACAAAATTTACACAACCTCGCTCGCGACGCTCGCTTGACAAACAATGAACAATCCTCCTTGATACGAGTACAACAGTAACAAAGTAGACTGCCTTGGAGACCTTTCCATTTTCTACACATGAAGTTTAACTACAAACTCCACCGTCTCTGCGGTTCTGCGTATGGAACGCCAAATGCTAGCAATACGGCTTCGGCGACTGCTGGAGGCAACATCGTTTACACTTCGTCAGGAAATGTACTCCTCTCCCCTGTTTCGAACAGAGTGCAAGTTATTGACTTACTGACACACTCTGTCAGAACTCTATCTTGTGAGGCGAGGTCAAACATTAAAACGATTGCTCTATCCCCTGATGATCGCCTCTTAATCATCATTGACACAGAAAATCATGCCATGCTAGTAAACTTTAATCGCTCTGTTGTTTTGCATCGATTTAGTTTCAAGAGAAATGTCAGGATTTGTGAGTTTTCTCCCTGTGGTTCATATTTTGCAGTCAGTTATGGGAATCATGTGCAAGTGTGGCATTCACCAGGTTTGCGTAGGGAATTTGCACCGTTCGTGCTTCATAGAACTTATACTGGCCTTGGAGATAGTGTCGTTAATGTGGAGTGGAGCTCTGATTCATCCGTGATCATGGCTAGTTCGCGAAGTGGTACTGTACGCATGTGGACAGTACAGACTGTAGATGGCTATGAACCTGTAACCTTGAGTGGGCATAAGAGTAGCGTTGTTGGGGCGTACTTTGAAAAGATTACTCCTGGTAGTGGAGGGAGGCTCAGAAAAGTATACACTGTGAGCAGTGATGGTGCCCTAGTTTCGTGGGCTTGTACTTATTCCGACGAGGGAAAGGTTGATGAACAAAAGAAAGACTTTATGGATGCTTCCAATGCAGCTGTAAACTTCTTTGGTGGAATGTCAAATAATTTGCTTTCGACTACAAACAATGGATTGGCGAGCGACGATTCTATTACCCAGGCACAGCACTTGCCAAAAGCGACTTGGGAAGTAAGCGCGAGGCATTATTTTCACCAAGATACTGATGTTTCGGCTACAAACTTCTCTGCCAGGAATAATCTCTTGATTGTTGGATTTGCGTCGGGTATTTTTGGACTCTATGAATTGCCATCCATGAGTAATATTCACACTTTGTCACTGTCTAATCAAGTGATTCGTACAGTAGCAATCAATGATACTGGAGAATGGCTTGCATTTGGATGCCCGTCAACTCAGCAGCTCTTAGTTTGGGAGTGGCGCTCGGAATCTTATATCATTAAGCAACGTGGTCATTCCTACGGTATGAGATGTATGGCTTACAGCAGCGATGGAGTCGTAGTTGCAACTGGTGGAGAAGACGGGTCGCTCAAACTTTGGAATACATCATCAGGATTCTGTTATTGCACGTTGAAGTCTCACACAGCTCCGATCTCTGCTGTCGTTTTCACAAACTCGAGCGTTGTGTTGACTTCTAGTTTAGATGGAACCGTGCGAGCCCATGATCTTCATCGCTATCGAAACTTCCGTACTTATACAGCTCCTTCACCTTGTCAATTCACAAGTCTTGCTGTCGATCCTTCTGGAGAAGTTGTAGTTGCAGGAACGATGGATCCTTTTCATATATATACGTGGAGTATGCAAAATGGTAAGCTCCTAGATATTCTTACTGGACATGTTGGACCGATATCTGAGCTCAAGTTTCATCCCACGAGGGGAACTTTGGCATCTGCCTCTTGGGATGGTACTGTAAAAATATGGGACTTGTACAAACGGGAGGGAGAGCCTGAAAGCATTAAACATGCGCAAGATGTAGTTTGCTGCGCTTTCCGTCCAGATGGGAAGCATATGGTTACAGGGACGATTGGAGGTTTACTCAGTGTATGGAATGTTGAGGATTGCAAGTTGATGTGTGAGATTGATGGTAAACGTGACATTGCTGGAGGTGAGTATTTGTCCTACAAGAGTAATCCCATTTGTCTCTTTCCCACTTACTTACCTTGTGTCCACTTTTCAATTTCACAGGGCGAAAAATTAATGACAGAATGACCTCGGACAACAATTCTTCGGCCCGTTACTTTACGAGTGTATGCTACTCTGCTGATGGATCTTGCGTGCTGGCTGGCGGAAACAGTAAATACATATGCATTTATGAAATATCTCAACAAATACTTGTCAAAAAGTTTCAAGTCAGTTTTAACCGAAGTCTAGACGGCATTCTAGATGAGCTGAACTCAAAGAATCTGGCAGATGGCGGACCAATTGACGTGAATGATGATTCTGGGGACGAGGCAGACTTTAGCGCTAATCTCCCTGGTGCTAAACGGGGAGATGACGGTTCCAGAAAAAGTAAGGTCGAGGTAATGACATCCCAGGTGGCATTTTCCTCTACCGGAAGGGAATGGGCGGCAGTTTCTAACGAAGGTCTTCATGTCTACTCTCTTGACGATGATATGATATTTGATCCCATATCTTTAACAGAGGAAATCACACCTGGCGCTGTGCGTTCCAACCTCAGGAATGGGAAGCATAGTGTTGCCCTTCTCGTGAGTCTTCACTTGAACGAATATGCTTTAGTTCGCGAAGTCCTAGAGGAGATCCCTTTCGGATCAATACCTCTTGTTGTAAAATCGATCGGACCTGAGCACATCGAAAGATTGATGCAATTTATTTCCAAATGCATGCTAGATTCGCCTCATTTGGAGTTTTATCTTCAATTTTGCCTTGAAATGCTCAGGGTTCATGGTCTGCACATGGAGAAGCATCGCGGTGGTTTCATGAGAGCTTTTCGCTCTATGCATCGATCTGTGCAAATCCACCATGATGAATTGAAGCGTGTTTGTGATGAGAATCGTTACACACTTGATTTCGTGGAAGATCAAGCACAAATCTGTCTAGACAGAAAGTAATACATCAATAAAACCGTACATCCAACATTCGATGCCTAATGTAAATTTGCTACGAATGAAGCTGCTTCAATCACTTTACAAATTCTTAGAATAGCTGAGACTAGAGTTGTTTGCACCAATGACTTTCCAAAATCTGTTATCCGTGGTTTTTCGAGGGGTTACAGATCTTGGAAATCTACTATCCGTGTTTTCCACGGGATACAGATTCCCAAAATCTGAAAAACAGCCTGTTACCCCCTCCTCATCAGCCAAAAATGAACCGCGGATGATCTCTGCTTCTTTCGAAACAAACTACGATACACACTAAAGAGCCGTTCACATCGTCGACATCACCGACCACCGACTTCTTCGATCAGCGATCAGCGATCAGCGATCAGCGATCAGCGATCAGCAATCACCACTGATTAACCGATCAACTACACCAACTGACAAGTCCGTTAATAACACTCATTGGTTGCGATATTTCAAGAATATGGCTCACTCTTTATGCTTTTTAATTGCTGCCTTTTCTGCGGTGCTGTTCAGGACAAGTGTTGTTTTTTCATTTTCTCCTGGTGCTCTGTTGACATCTCGAGCTAAAATTGAGAAGAACATGGCGGCAAATGCAGATTATGAATGCAAGGATGGCTGCGGCGACCTTTCTAGAAGATTTTTTATCGGCGTTGTGGCAGCGGTTGCTACTTCTCCTTCTATCGCAATTGCAGATGATACTCAAAGTACGAGTACACTTCCAAAGGAAAGGAAGTTGGTGTCAGGAACAGTCACTGTGAAATCAGTAGAAGGATTTCCAGAGGAGACTAGTGCATCTGCGGTGTACATTACAGCAAGACCAAGTAAAGGAGGCAATATTCCTCAAGCCATCCTCGATGGAAGCAATGGCAAACCTCCCCCAGTATTAGCTTCGCGCATTTCAAATCCTAAATTCCCGTATAACTTTCAATTAAGCACATTAGATCTGACGCAGGAAGGAGCTGCTTTCATGTCAAACGATAAGTATTGGTTTGAGGGGCAAGACCTAACTATTAGCGCTAGGTGGGATACTGACGGTGTTGCTTCTACTAGAGATCCAACGGATTTAGTGGGAAGATCTCAGTATTTTTCCTCTAAGAGCGATGAACCCATTGTTCAGTTAACTGGGCGGGGAATAACTGGTAAGCTCGTAACCGGAAAAGCAAAGAATTAGGGAGCCTTTGAAGCAACCAGAGCTGACTTCATGGTTGTGAAACATCTAGTGAATAGTAATAGACACTACTGATAAAAATGGTTATCGGATAGGAATATTTGTTTCAATTATTGAGCATTACTCTTTAGTGACTTTGATACACTGAAAGTCAGGTGCCCACCAAACTTCTTCGTTGTTTTTTCTTTTGATTTTCACGCAAGCGGAGACGACGAAATCGCCAGTTGAGGTAAAACATAATCTAGCATTGTGCGAAAGTTTGGCCTTGTCGAATCGAAATGATTTGCGGACCTGACCGCACCAAATGTATGAACCTTGGTTGTCTTGAAGAAAGGTTTGAGGATTTACGCCAGAATTTTTCCGAGCGCAACAGAATTCAAGTGTAGCTGTACAGTTCTTGAGTGTTTCGATGGGTATCCAATCTTGGAAAGGAAATATGCAGTGGGGGCTCATGTTAGCGATGGTATGTTGTTTTCATGGTGTGTGATTCACTCTGACAAAAGATCATCCATAAACTTACCCTCGGCAGTTGCGCTAATAGTAACGTCGATTGGAATACCTATCATTACACCTATCTCATCCTTTTTATCATTGTCTACCAAAAACTGAATGGAAATAGGAGGCTTGCAAATGCGAGTTGCGAAAGAATGGTGTTCCTGAATCATTTCTTTCAAGCAGCGCGAGGGGATTCTGACACGTCCCTTGCGTTTTCCTTTGTGCATTGAATCATTCTTGTCATCATCGACTACTTCGGACTCCCATTTGAGAGCGGTGTGGGATATCAATTCATTGGCGATTTCCACAACATCTCCATTCCCGTCAAGGCAAGCTATACGGGGGATAACAACAGGTATCTTCACACTCACACCAGAGCTCACTCTCACGGTAGGCATCGGTTCTTCTACAAACCCACCGACAACACCAGATCGGTTGGATAAAATTATTGTTGATCCAGTTTCATTTGCAACAGCCATTAGAATCACAATGTCGTTAGTTGTGATATAGACACCCTTGCTTTTCCCGATGTTGTCTAGTAATGTCTTCTTCTCCAGAGCATTACTAACTTCACCGGAAGGTATTAAGATTTCGCTGACATTCCCTTCAAAAATAGCATCCCCGTCGAGACCATCAGCAAAACTGATCACAGTTTCCTTCTTGATTCTCTGAATGGCTAGTGCGTGGCATAGATCAGAATAGGGACTGCCCCAACTGAGATCGGAACGGAATGTAAGGGAAGAAATCCTCGGCCCTTTCACCTTCACGATTTTAAGAGCGATTTCTCGCTTTCTCCAAATCTCAATGCCAGTAATCGGTGAAGGCCCACGGTATCTAAATCGAATTCGCACATTACCTCCATTTTTTATTCTGTCTCCCATATCATGAGTCGCCGCAATCTGAAATGAAAGAATGCTGCCTTCACCGAGAGATTTGCTCTTATCATTTATACTCGATAAAGAAAGTCCTTCTGCTAGGCATTTCATTTTGAGAGGTGGGAGCTGAATAAAAGCAGGGTGTGAGGGAGTAGAACAAAACTGCAAGTATTATATTAATCAAGCAAAGACTTACCCCATCATGTTCCATCATTTCGTCAAAGTCGTCATCCTCTAATTCTTCGTCAGAGAATCTATCTTCTTCTTCCTCCAATGCTTTCGCAACTTCGTCCGTGTCAAATAAAATCTCTTCAGGCAACCCTGGCATTCCAACACCAACAATCTGAAGGCGCTGAAGTGAGCCTAGTCCACTTGACCCAAAATCATTCTCCAGACGGAATGGAGGAATTGTGAAGATTTCTCCATCTGATAAAAAGACTGGGACTGTCACTGCGTCTTCAAGTGGGGTTGGAGAAGTTGCAAAGGATACAAGTAGGTTAGGTTGGGCTAGTACGCCCTCCAAATTCACAAAAGAGGGTTTATCGACGGGTGTAGTTGACTTCTTTTGGGACTGAAAGGTAGATATCGGAATTGGTATCTGAGGGGCAATTTTTGCCTTCGTTCCCTTTGAATCTAATATTACATCAGGTTCGAAAGGAACAAAGAAAGACCTGTTAAAAGTCGATACTCGTATACCTATGGCTTCAAATGCGAAGGGCGATGGAGAAGCTTCTTTGCTTTCCTCCTTATCCTTCGTTGCCGGCCTGGATTCCGTGTCCAAAGAGGCGACAATGAATGGGAAGTGCACTGCGTAATTTTCGGATTTCGGGGGCAATGTAAAGGATAGAGGCGGCGCTTCGATGTCGAGAGTGCATGACTTGTCGAACACTAGCTGACAATTCGGGATTTCAAGGGGTACTGCCAAACAGTTATTAAACTCGATTTCAATTGTTCTTTCTTCCCCTTGAGCAACAAGAGTAAGTATATTCTTTCCTGTTGAATCATTCTTCTTATTCGCATAGGGATTGAAGAACGTCGCGAGAGACCCTTTGCCTTTCCCTTGGAAGCCTGCTGCCTTGACCTTATCCAGTAATAAGTGCGATTCGGACTGTTTGAAATAAGAGCATTAGATGTGTCCTTATTAAATGCATGGTTAAAGCAAGGAGAAGAGTCCAGTTGAGAGGTACTAACCTTTCTTATTTTCACAGAGGCGATTTCTAACGGTGATATTGTTGACCGTTGAAGCTGCTCGAGTAAATACATTTCCAATGTAACTATTTCACTATCAAGATTGTTGTCTGGCGATACAGTTGGGAGCGTCCTTCGCAATTCTGTTAAGCTAGTAATGCAGTGCTTTTGGGCGGCAATGCATGTTTCGAAACTCATTTGGGTAACAACACAGTGTAAAGATATCAATGATGACAAAATGTTGTATGATTTGACAAACTTTTTGAGGAATCGAATCTCCCCCGAATCAGCTCTCATTACTGCAACTTTTGATGAAGGTTCAACCAAGGGCAACAATATGGTTGGAACGGCATCCTCGTCTACCCACTTAGATTGTTCGGTCATTGCCTGCGAGTTCATTTGTGGAAAGAAAGAAGAACGGGTAGTTACTGACCCACTCTTTGCACGGCTATGCCCAGTTGGTTTTGCCACAGAAACAAAAGCCGGTGTAGGAGAATCGGGTGCATCCAACACTGACGCGGTCTCTGTCTTCTTTTCCTGTGATGCAACATCAGCTGCCACCACGCGAACCGAGGTGGTATAATGCTGTGACTTTGGAGTACATTCGCCCAACAAGAGAAGAAGTTTCTCGAGAGCTACGAGGAAATCAATATCAATATTATTAGGTGCATAGTCATGTTTGTGAGCGGTTGGTGATACAAAATACTCACCTTTTTCGGTAGAAGCCCGTCCGCCGTAAAGACTCATTGCATGTAAAATTGTAGAACGCAAGGCTGCCCAACCATACATGTTATTTCCGTCAAATTTGTTGCCATCCTTCGAGTATAAATGAGATGCAGCAGCCCAAAAGCCTTTGGCACAAATTTGAGCATTTTCTGATTTGCATTGTGACATTGATTCTGCAGCAATGGTTGTAAAGAGACCGGCTTTTCTAGGAAATGTTTCCCTATGAAGTCTTTTATTGTGACCCAGAGAATCGATCCAATTTGTTCCTCGAATTCCCTGTAGACAGAGTTTTGCACATCTCGCAGCAACAGCAGCCCTTGTGTATGAATCTAATCCTCCACTTGCAGATGCGCGATGCAGTAATTCTGTAAAGCGTTGACATTGCGCGGCTGTGTTCTGACTGAGTGGCGCGTTTAATTTTCCTCTCTTCTGCAACGCGGTCAAATCAATGTTGAAGACACTTGTCAATTCCCACCTGTTTTGAGTGCCACTTATGGAAGTAATCATTGTATGCTCGTCGATTGCTTCTTCGTCGGCGACACCTGCAAATCCCTCTCCCCAGCGACACCGGACGTGCAACCCTTCCAGTTCTGCAGTATACCAAGCCATTTTGAGTGCGAGCTCAGAATGAATACTAGCCAGTTTAATGTTTCGGCTGTAAATCCCTTCCGTTTCTTCTAGTAGTGCATGCACAGCTCTAGGCATTGTTGTTTTACTCTTGTCGATCTTTGTAGCATCTTTTCCATCGTCTCCAATCCCCAGTATTGCTAGAGCTGCAAGCATAAGTTCGTCTGGATACTGGAAATTATTTTCCAGGTACATGTCAGCTCCATGACCTCCAGTATCTGACATGGCAACAAAACTGGTGGCAATACCTTCCAAGGCAGCAGCATACCAGAGAGGGTCATGAGCGGCTTTTGAGGCCGCTGCAGCCTTTGTATACCTATCGTAAGCATCCATTGCAGACCCCGCTTGAAGTGCGAAGTCAGCAGCATGCTTCTCCCTCCTTGCTGCATTTCTTTTGAATAGAAGTTCAATATCTCTGCCTATTAACTTCGCCTCGTCAAAATTACCGTCAATAGGTGTCTGCAATTCGTGTTCGATTGGAACAAGATGTGCATATGCATCATCAACAATGGCATTTCCTTTCTGGAAGGCCTTGACAGCATTGGCGGCCAAACGTCCGAGCCCAGGCATAGCCATCTTCTCTCCTCCTTTATCATTTTTTCCAGTAGACTCTGAGGATGATTCTCTAGATACAGGCCCTGTGCCAGCCACAAGTTCCATGTCATCGTCGTCGAGAGACAAATCATTAAGATTGCTATTGGGACCTACGATATCTGCAATATCTTTAATCTTCGTTGATGGTTGTTTCTCTAATTTCACCCTTCCTGAATCTTTTGTATTGATTCCAAGTTCATCCAAGGTGCGAATTCTGCGCTCCAAGTTCATAAACATTGATACCGCCAAATCGTTCACAACAACATTTAGATGCAAGTCCATATTTTCCGTCGGAGGAAATGCCACAAGCTCCCCTGGCTTCAACTTTGACTCTGTCAGATCAAGCTCATTTCCTTCATCAAAACTATCAAACACAAAAAGCCGTTTATCTACATAATATTTTGGTGCCATTGGGCTATCGAATGCTTCATCCCAATATTTTTGTGCATACAAAATGGGAGTGAATTTTTGCATCCAAGATTCAAGTTCCTCTTCTGCCCGATGCAAATCTTCCACGGAATTACAATCTTTGACATTCAACACTCCGATTACAGACGCAATTCCTCGACTTGGATAAAGATCCACAAATTCGCCATAGTGACTTGACCGAGTTTGATCTTTGGTGCAGAATGCTTTGAGACGATCCAGAGCGTGGATACTCTGTTTGCCATCGACAAATAGCATGCGTTGACAACCTAAACCCCAATCGTGGGATTGAAGAGGTGTATCATCATATCTCCATTCTCCTGGCGGAGTAAGGTTTGCATTAGGGATGATGAGTGTAACTTCTCTCGCATTTGATTTCGCCACCTTGGGTGAGATATTCCTCTCTAGATTAATGTCTGCTAGAGAGCTGAATAGCGTCTCAACGGATTTTTTGGAGAAACTATCACCATTGGATAAAAGCGGGATAATAATTACTGTATTGAGCGCTGCGGTCCGCAGTGTTGGATTCAATGGAATCGACGACGACGTAAACGACGCCATTGCGAATCTTATTATGTGTGAGCATTCAGTCTCAGCGTTGTTGCCTGTTGCCTGTTGCCTCACAACATGCTCTTTGTGATGTTACTACTATCCGTAACAAGTAGGTGTGAATTTTTTTGTACATCATACCGCTGGTGTTGATACAAACAATCTAACACGAACAGCAGTCTAACACATCAATACATTTTTTGAAAGCACATGTAGTAATATCTATTTAAGGGATCAAAGGTATGTGGCAATGTTACATCTGGAATAATAGCGTCAATGGCAGCACTGATCTCATCAGCTTTCCTCTTTTTAGTAACCTGCTTGCGGCGGCTACAAAAAACTATTGAACGGTGCTGGTCCACCACCAATTCGTGTGGTCTTCAATTGTTCATTGAACAGCAGAACAGATTACAATTGGTTGGTGCAACTGGATAGTATTTGCATGAGTTGCTTCTTCGCCTGCAAAAAGAGTAAGGTCGCACCTGTTCACCCGAGGAGTAGTCCAGCATTGGCTATCACCAAAAATTGGTAGTTCATTCATCGTTTCTATCGATAGGTATGGAAGATTCTACAGAAATCAAGAATACTCTGATATTGTTCAGGCACAGATAGATAGATAGCTTGTGCTTGTCAATATTAGAGGTTAGATTCTAATTTACTATTCTATCATGAAACCAAAATAAATTTTGTATTTTCAATTTATTTTAGATCTTTTAGTTCTCTCTCCAGCAGTCATATTGAATATCATAATGTAAATTTTGATGAGGATATGTTTGAGGAGTCAGCTGGAGAGACCTCCTTCATGCCTCATGCCTTCTTCACCCCGTTCCCCCGTGCTAGTAAATTACCAGCGAGGATTTTGAAGATTGAAGATCAGCAAGGCCTATCCGACATCGTGACCATCACTGTTGTTTTGTTCTCCTTTTCAATTATTGTACACCACGTGGGAGGGGATAGTTTGAAGTTGGGAAACAAAGATTTTCTCTGATCTTCAAACAACGACGCCATCACGACGCCTCTTCAAACCCATCCGGGATCCGAGCCAGTGCAATTACAATAAAATAGTAGATACCGGTACCGGTACCTGTCAAGTCTTTCAATAATAAGGTTGCACTGATTGTGGTATTTCCGGCAAATAAACATTGTGCAGTTCACGCGTACTACTCTCCAACACTTTACTATGATACTTTTACATGCGCTCCAATTGTTGATCTCCATCCTAGACTTCTTCGTTAGAGAGTGAAGCAAGAACCTCCTGGCTGGCTGGTGCTGGCCTTAGAATTCATCAGGGCATTGAAAAATGGTGACATGAGATTTTTGAGTCAGTCCAGTCCGCAACTTTCAACAAAGAAATACTTCACCTTCGCATTTGTTAACAAGAACATGACAATGACGCTTAGCAACCACAATGATGGAACGTCCAAAACAAAACCCTCCACCGCCATGTTTGGCTGGAGCACCAAGAATTAAATCGAAAAAAGTAGGAGATTATGAACTGAAGAATACTTTGGGTGAAGGTGAGTCTTTGGTTCTCAAGAACTCCTGGTGATTTTTTACACTTTTATTTTGTGGTTAAATTCGAACTCTGTCTTTAATTTGCGGCTTTCAGGTGCATGGGGAAAAGTAAAGCTTGCAATTCATAGGTACGCGTGTCCATGTCTGTAACATTGCAGCATCTTCGTCTTCAATCTTTTTGTTTCTAATTTAAGAAATTGGCAAACACAGCAAAACAAAGGAAAGGTATGCAATCAAAATTATCGAGAAGGAAAATGTGAGGAAACAAAATATGGGTGTTCAAATCAAGCGAGAAGTAAATATAATGAAACAAATCAAGGACAAGAATCCACATGTTGTTCAGTTATATGAGGTTCTTGCATCAAAAACAAAGATCTACTTAGTAAGTGAAGCCTTTTTGTTCCGAACTTTATCGTAAACTAGTAAAGAACTCATCTAGAGTCACTATGAATTGTCAACAGGTGCTCGAATTAGTTACTGGCGGAGAGCTGTTTGATAAATTGGTGAAGGAAAACAGATTTTCCGAATCAAAAGCAAGGTACTATTTTCGGCAACTGATTTCAAGTGTTGAACTGTGTCATAAGCTCGGCGTTTGTCACAGGTAAGGTGCTCTTTATCTATTTGTCTTGGGGATCATGTGTTGTTTCTAGTTTCTAATCAAACATTAGAGATCTCAAACCAGAGAATCTACTGCTCGATGCTCAAAACAATTTGAAGGTTAGCGACTTTGGTCTCTCAGCACTCTACGAAGGCACGGACGACGTGTCGTCTCTATCGAAGTCGTGCCGAATGGACTTATTGCATACAACCTGTGGGACTCCTAACTATGTGAGCCCCGAGGTCCTCAAGGATGATGGATACGACGGAAGAAAAGCTGATATCTGGTAAGAGCCATGCAAGAAAAGCTGAACATTATTTAATCTATATTGTACGAACTGACAATTATTCAGGTCCATGGGTGTGATTCTTTTCGTCATGGTTACGGGGACATTGCCTTTTGATGAACCGTCCCTTCCCAAACTCTTTGAAAGGATACAGCATGCCGACTATTCATGTCCTTCGTATCTGTCATCGAGAGTAGTCGATCTAATATCGAAGATTTTGGTCCCAGATCCAACAAATAGAGTGTCCATTAAGGATATAAAAAAACATCCTTGGTACATATTTGACAAGGATACAGATGAAAAGGCAAATAATGTAGTTGTACGTGCAACAGATGAGTCACCGGTCACTACGCTTAACATCAGTTCATCATCGTGTGATCTACATGACGTCGTAAATTCAATCATGACTGCTTTGAGAGAACTCTCATTCGCCGCGATCACTTCTGACGAGCACAAAATCAAAGGATATAAGAAATCCAGAAGAGGAATGATAGGGCTCACAGTGAATGTGTCGGAAGAAAAAAATAATGAATTCCTCGTTGCAATACGCAAGGGACGAGGTGATGTTTTGGAATACAGTGAAGACTTGAAGTGGCTGGTTACGAAGTTGGAACAAGTTCGAGGCGTGAATGTGTACCAGCCTTGAAGAGCCTTCCCGAAGCCAGGATAAATAAAGTAAAGTCGAGCTTCTCTTCTTGAACGTATGAGTACAAGCATAGGCCGCGATAAGTGCCGATTTTTTGGATTATGTGCTACATCCTTGCTTCTCAAGTTCCTTTAGATGTATTTCTGCTATATGCTTTCCATCAAAATTGACATCTGGAATTCGCATGCTACTTGGTTGCCAGGCATCCCTAATAATGTTAACGCAAGATTCTCCAGTATCAATCAACTTGTCGAGTGCCATCTGTCGCAAAATAATGGAACATTTGGGTTTTTTTGGTTTAGTTCTACCCCCCAAAGCCATCAAATGACGCTCGTTGTGTTCTACTTTGATCCAAGAATTTGCTATCTTATTTCCTGAGAAACCAACAAGTACAGCCCGCCGCTGTTGAATATTTTGCATTTCCTGGTTGTACTCGTCAAGGTGAGTCGTGTACAGCTCCAGCTGCGTGAGTTGATTCAGTCGTAAATATCTCAAAGTACTCTTTATAATGGCAATCCTGATCTCACAGGGGCATATATGATTTACGGAGAGTAAATCTTCTCCCTTCATAATGTTTCTCTTTATTTCTGATCTATTGGCATGCTGCGTTCGAGGGAAAGGCCTTAACTTGATAAGCTTCCGTGTTCTATTAATGCTCTCAATCTTTTCATTTTCTTTGATTGCCTCTTCTACCGACGAGTTGTACAACGAGTCAACATAATGCTCCGTCCGCAAATCTTGTTCTCTTCGCCATTGCGTATCAACAAGCGCCGCCTGAGCTTGTATGATGCACATCCTAGATCGCCATAATTTCTGGAGAACAATAATCTTTTGACGATACACTCTCCATTTCTTCCCTTTCACAATCAAAGCCAAACATCCACCACTTCCCTTATTTGCATCGTCCAATGACACCAAAAACGCTCTGATTATATCACTTGCGCGTGTCCTTCTACTGTGTTTCCACAACTTTATCTTCATTACGAATACAGTGCTCAAAATAAATAGTGCACCTTTCACGCGTTTACGATACTTGTTGAACTTGAATATCCGAAGTTGCCTTGTTATGACCCTTGCAGCAGCATCCTCGGTGATGAGTTGGCGCTGGTATGCTCTGAATCTGCTGACAGTATTAATTGCAAGCTGTACACGCATCCCTAGTTCAACGCACAACATCCAATTCTTAACTTTATCTTTCTTTTTCTTCTTCTCTCCCGATTGCTTCTTTAAGCGCTGCTGACGTGCCTGCCCGCTATTGAACCGAAGATGCTGCATCCTTTCCTTTTCAATCTCTTGTCGTCTTTTTTTCGTGTCGACCATTCGAGTCGCCCTCCTGCTTGTTTCATTTCGATTATGAAGTTTCTTTTCTCTCTTCGTTCGAACAAAGGTGCAATCTCTTGTACTATCGCATTCATCGGGTTTGACACTTTTCTTCGCCTCTATTTCCTTAGCTCTGTTTTGGTTTCGAGATTTTAGTCGTCGGTGTGGCGAGGTCAGGTTCTGGGGAGAAGAGTTGGGTTCCTCTTGTCGAGAAATGAGTGACGTCTTACGCCTACGAGTGCTTAGAACAGCATCCTCCATTCTTCTATCCAAGGATTCCATTATGGAAGAAAGCGAGGCTTTAATATCATCCTGGTCTTGGTCGGCCGTTGCTTCAGCATAACCTTTTCGCTTGCTCCTTTTGCCAGTAATAGTTTTGATTTTTGACTTTTGCTTTGTTCTCGGGCGCGACTTCTGAATACAAGTGCTCATCATCTCACAAGTGAAGTTTCTTTCACGTCAAAACACAAAGTTCGATGCTAAGAAAGTTGTCCTTCTCTTAGTTCTCAGAATCGTCCTTGGAGTAATTCCTACCGTAACGAATGACGTCGTGATTCAAACCAAGTTGAAACATTGTGAAACGGCAAAAAATCGTACAAACGAATTAGCTTCTAATGAATTTTAAATAAGAAGCAAGTTTGACTCTCGCACCATGAATCGAATCACAAACTTGAAATGTCACTCAAGTAGTATGGTGGACATGTGCTTACAACGAGGACACCCCCCTTCGATATTTCCCTCAGAAATAGATATGATATTAGCAGAGAGTTCTTCTATTTCCAATTTCTTCGATCTTCTTAATCGTCTCAGTAATAATACGTAAATTTGTGCGAGATCTTTTTTGTGGATTTCGAATTAATAAGAGTGGACGAGGAGTATGCTATGTTACTCAAATAATTTAGTTCGGATTCATATTCGAGGTCTTGTTTCTTGAGAGGGGACTTGCTTTCATTCAATTGCTTTCCCAGAGATTCAATTTCGAGGTATTTTAATTCGAGTTGAGTTTGCCACAGCAGATTGCGGAGGTTCTGCAGCACTCGAGTTCAGACCGGAGACCCCTGACAATTACTGGAGATAACATTGAAAGTAGGCTTGCTTGAAGTGAATGAGTGTACAGTAGGTCAGATTTATTTACAACGAAAGCCTTTGGCTGGCTAGGATCTCTACCTTTTCTCTCTGAGTTTTTACTGTAGTTTAAAAGATTGTCTAAATCTATGACGAGTTATTATTAAAATGAATGTACAGAACTAGTATTCACAGAGAGGGATCCGGAATTTCCAGCACTCACAAAATAGTACCACTTGTAACATGCACCCTAGCTTGGTCCATTTGTACATCTTCATCATTATCACCTGTTCCCATCCTTGAATCCTCACGAGGAGAAAATGAGAGATCACGATGATAAGATAATATCGGTTTAAAATTCGAGGAGAAATAGACAGACAGTTTCTCTTACCTTTTATTGGTCTTCGAAATTACCACAGGAGAAGGATGTTGCAATGCTGCCGATCCCTTTTGATGACTGATCACCGAATCGATTTGAGAAATGATTGAGCGCTGCCTTTCAAACTTTGAATTTGTCATGAACATACAGCAGTAGTACCACACAGTACTACGACCAGTACCACTCAGTACCACATATACTATCGACATAAAGCAAGGAGTTGAATATGGAGAAACAATTTCTGTCTTTTTACTACGTGTGCCAGCACAGATTTTTCCGAATGCGAGCGCTACAAACTGTTGAATTCATGTTCTTCATTCGTAGTAGCTCACATTGCTACTTCACGAAACTTCTGAAATTGCTATTTGTGACGAGAGGATCGTCAATCTTTTATCAACAGGCTAATATTGTGACATGAATTTTGAATTTAATGGTGCACTACCTATCATCGATTTCTCCTCGTTCAGTTTGTGCTATCCAAGAATGGTCGTGGATTTGCAATAACTTTGAAACTACTTTTGTTACTTAAGCCAAGGTACGTTTATTCGCACACGTTTAGTAACCCGCAGGTGGTGAATGAAACAGTAAGTTAGATTTGTACGTTCACGCATGATCACGTATGATTAAATTAGTATAATCATTGCTTATATTGACCGATGGCAGCTAAATCTCAATACCAACGCGAAGTCACTTTTTCTTGACGACGCACCACCAAACGTTAAAACTTTGAAGTTGTTTTCAGGCATTTTCGTCCATCTCACACAAGCGTAAAGTTGAAAAAGAGAGCCAGTAACATCGACCCGCGATCAAATAATTTTGTAGATTTCAGCTAGTAGTAGTCCTCGTAGTAGCTGGACGTTCGAAAGAAAAGGAGATTCTCTCAAATACCCCAACTGCTCGTGAGTTCGAGCCGGTTCTTGACATTCAGGTATGCCCCATGATATGTTTTGGTCTGTACCTATTTCTAGTTCCAGTACTTCTTTTTAGCCTTGAGCTGAAGGACTTATGTAATTTTACAAATGCAAGTTTTGACAAAGTTTGACGGCTTGAATAAAACAACTCGAGGACTCTATCTTGTTGGAACAGATGATGCATCTCCAGCAGGCGACAATGATGGGTCTGATTCATTTACGTGCGTCGATGACGGTCGATGACGGTCGTCATTCTGCTTCAATTGCTTCAAAAACGTTGCGACTGCCGGATCTGGTGACGCCATTGGCAATGGTGACCCTGCATTCTGACTTCGCTTGTTAGGCTGATTCTGAGGCATGGGACCTCTCTCCAGAAAGCGGCTAGGAGGAGGTACACCTCCCTTGACGCCCGTCATTCTTGCCGGTGCAGTACTTGCCACTAAGTTCGGGTGGCCTTTTTCAACTTGATTGACAGCACGACGCTTGGCATCTCTCATCGTGCTGGCATTTTGGGGAGACGCACGCCCAACGTGCATTTGCTCTTGATAAAGGTTTGGACGAGCCGCTTCGCCTCGATAAGAAGTGGCAAGCACTGCCGGGCTGTGATAAGCATGCAAATTGGGACGGGGGAAATGATCTTGCATCTGGAACGGCATTACAAAGTAGCGTTGCGGTTGAGGACCAAAACCGATGGGACGTTGATTCTAGTAGTACGACGGCGTGCATTATTGTTAGTTGGAATGATGAATATGAGACATTTGGTGCTGATGGCACATACAAAATGAAAGCCAACACTTCAAATACTCACCAGAGAAGCAGCACCAGTATACCCAGGTCCTCTCGTATGGTGGCCACTACTTGCTGCGCTACTACTAGACCCCCCAAACTCATGAAGTGGTGGGTGCTGGCGTATCTCATTTACACCTCCCTGATTCCACATCACAGGAGGAGGCCTGTTAATGAAAGTCTGTGCGACAGGATGAGAATTATCGGATAGCCTTAGCAATCCATCCCTAGTACTGACCATGTTGCAAGAGCCAAAGACTGCTGGGTCGGCAAAATTGCTGCCTCCTATCATTTCTACACCAGGTTGGTCCATGTGAAAGACAGAGAGGGGCACCTGGCCAGGTCCTATTATGTCGCTCTCACCGTCAAAATCAGGTTGATGAAACATTGGTGGATTAATCAGAACGTCCACTCCGAGACTTGCAAGCTCCCTTATCATGTCATCATTTTTCCGTCTCAAGACGTTATTGCATAGAGTCAACTCTTGGATTCTTTCCTTCATAAGTTTGTTCATTTTCTCCTTTGCGGTTCGCCTCTCTTTGGCCATGGTACGATTTTTTTTCAGCTTACCATCACGGTTTGCATGGGTGGTGCTGCCGAGGATGCTGTTGTCGTCCTCGTCCTCTTCCTCCTCTTCTTCGTCGTCGTCCTGCTGACCGTCCTGCTGGTCGTCCTTCTTTTCGCGCTCCTGCTCCTCCTTTGCTGCTGCTCCTGTCTTGCCACTAGTAACAGCAATTTGACCGTCAGCAAAATGATCCCTAGCACTGCTGATGGGATTCTCTCCGTTGTCCTCCTTACTTGCTGTTGGCGATGCCGTGGTCAAAACACGAACCGTTGGAAGAGCACGATCTCCTGCTTTCTTGTCACTAGTTACAGCAATTTCAACCCCGTCAGAACCATCATCACTAGCACTGCTGGTGGGATTCTCTCTGTTGTCATCTTTACGTGTTGGCGGTGTCATGGTAAAATGATCACGACCATCCGTTGGGGCATCACTAGCAGCACTAGTAGATGCGTTAAAATTATGTGTAGTAAATGGCCTATCCGACATCATGACCACCTCTGTTTTGTTCTCCTTTTCAATTATTGCTTTGTTCGTCCTCATACCGTCTGCTTTGTGCCTAGTAGTACTGATATCGCTGTGACTGCTACTATTCTTATATTTCTCAGAAACTTTTCTCTTTTGAAATCCTGTCTGTTGTAATCTCTTCATGATTACGGTTCAATCGTGATATTGTTGAGTTTGTACATTAAAAATTTAAAGGCCGAACTGGTTTTTTTCGTTTCTTATAAACGAAAAAAAGAATGTCTAAGATAGTGTACACGAATTTCAAATTGAAAATCCCACCACTACTTCAACATGAAATTTTGAAATTTTCATGTTTGTCACTTGAAGTTCAGGTACCCTAACCAAAGCAACAGGGCACCCTCGACCCCCCATGCACCATTCGTCCCACCTGCATCTGCGAAACCGTAGACAATTCTCTTGTTGTTCCTTTCATAGTCTTGCACTTTGCCCGACCGAACGTAACAACCGGAAGGATCCCAAGTGATGTAATACGACTATGAAAGGAAGAGAACTGTCTATCGTTTCGCAGACGCAGGTGGGACGAATGGTGCATGGGGGGTCGAGGGTGCCCTGTTAGGGTACCTGTAATTTCACTGAATAAACGTGGTGAATGAAATTGCATTTATTTGACACGTAATAGTCAACTGGGAAAGGGCCTTCGGCTGCCCTTGATACTGTCAGTTCAGAGACGTTTTGTACTACCATTTCTTCATTGGTGATGTCAGAGTTCTCAAGTGACGTAATCAAATGAATGTTTGCCAGCAAGCAGGAGGCTTATCTTCCTGACAAAAACTCTACTGCCAAAAATGCGAGCCCGAGATAAATCCGTGCGTTTTCCAGTGAATCGGAACGGAGCATTCTTCAAGGATGAATGCGGAAGCCTGTTTTTTATATAGACCGCTTAAGCCAAAGCATATGATCAATATTCCGGGCCAAGTTCTGCAAGAACATGAGGAGCATACATCGAATCTTGATGATGATGTTCGGCGTGAATATTCTGATCAGAAGAGTCCGGACCTGTGAGTTCAATACTAAAATGCTCATCTTGTTCAAGCATTTTCCTGAAAAGAAGAAGAGACTTGTTGAGGCGTGCTATCATGGTGCTATCAAGTCATACCGGTACTTGAAAATCCATTTGCCAATTCCGACCGGAACAAGAAAGCCTGTCCCAACGGATGTAACACCAGTTGGACTTTCTGGATCGGCTCGAAACTCGAAACCTACCGGTACCGTACAGTACCTTCTTCGCTGACCATTTTCGAATTTGATGCTACCAAATCGGTGATGCGCAAATAGCGAAACCGGAAATAAAATGTACAGACAATTGAATCTTTGTTTAGATTTATCAGTATTGTAGATTAAAAGATATCTTATCGTAATACACCCTATTTGATGTATTTACAAATGTCCAGTACGTCCAGCCCTATCAATAAGATTATCAAAATGCGCTTGCAATTGTTCTTGCACAGGCGAAAGTTTGAAGAGATATCATTCCTCGCTTGCTTGAACGATCCTTTTCACATTCGATTCTATGAAACAGTTGCATCTGCGAATAATAATATTACAATGAAGCACACCCCATCATTATTAGTTATTAGTCTCAATGATTTCGCATGTTCCGAGAATAAAAATAGCAGAATCAAAACTTACGTGTGTCCCAAAATCTGTATGCTTCCATGTAAGCTTCACGATCAATAGGCACTCCACTTCCACCTTCATCTTTTCCAAGTGCATTTCTCATCGCTGTAATTGGAGTCATTGGAATTTCATAGTCAACATCTTGAGCCTTGATACTTACAATGCCCCATGGAGCAGTCTCCTCCGATGCATCCTTTCCCATAGATTCAGTCTCCTTATTTATCTGCTCCCGCGAATAAAGTATAAGATCCAGATACTTGGCCCTTGGAAGTGCCTTGTCAATAGTCACAACCAACTCACTGGGAAAGAATCTAGTCAGAACAGGAACTTCTTTATCATTTCGAGTTTCGTACTTTGTTCGAAGAAACTTTTCGTTTTCAGGGGTGATTGCCAATACATTTACCTGGGCATCTGTGATATCATTTTCGATAAAAATGTGTTTACAAAATGGAGCATAACCATCTTGAAGTTTGTTTTCATCATACCGGGCATTTGCAATATCCTCAAAGTCAGCAATAGAGATAGGGAATACGGTGCCACCATATGATGTACTGCTATTGGATTCAGAGAATTGTCTGAAGCAAAATGGATCCACGACAAGACCTTTTGATGCCGACATAGATAACGACAATTGCCTGGTAGATACTGTAGAACTAGGACGAAAAGATTGCAACGCTGTGAAAAGAGACAAAAGAGGTCTCATTCTAGTTCGTTTTAG
>Ga0115005_10000751_pt1 | contig 25108 bp, 21 predicted proteins | sample ArcOceMetagenome_FD_87163 | JGI IMG/M metagenome (GOLD analysis project Ga0115005, IMG submission 87163) | Marine eukaryotic phytoplankton communities from Arctic Ocean - Arctic Ocean - Greenland ARC118M Metagenome | ecosystem: Environmental > Aquatic > Marine > Oceanic | place: Arctic Ocean...
AAGAGATATTGTTAATGATTGGAGTGATATTTTTAATGACGACTTTTTTTCAAGCGAAGAGAATGTTTTGGAAAAAATAAAAATAGGCTTATTAATAAAAGAGGTATCGGATCCCTTCAAGGGATCCGATACCTTTATGGATAAAAAAATCCCATCAACCGAATTCGATTGATGGGATTTTTTCTATTTAGTATTTTTACGATTCCTTCAGATAGAAGGATAAAATATCAAATCACTAACAGCAGATTGTGGTTCAAAGTGTACCCAATCTTCTTTGTAATACATCAAGCGATCTGAAATAATATTTAGAACCGAGATATTGACCCCCAATCCTAGATGACTGCCTCTAACTTGAATATTTTGATGAATGGAAGATTCTTCTTTTTCCATACAAACTTGCCACGGCACCACTCCATCTTCTTTGGTATAAATTGCAGTTGTTGGAACAGGTGCTGGTTTTGGTAAATCAGCCAAAAGTTCAGAATCAAGATCAACTACTCGTTTTCCATTAGAAACAATATTGTACATCCAAGTGGCATTATTCGGTTCTGTAATTCCTCCAAAAGGAGAACCCAAAGTCATGACTTGTCGAACCATTTCTGGTTTTTCCTTAGCTATTTGTCGAGCATAAACACCACCCAAACTCCATCCGATGATCGTAACTTCTTGACCAGTTTCATGATAAATATCTTCCAATTTATCCATCAAAACATCTAAGATTTCGATTTTTGCCGTATTTCGCCCTAATTCCCAAGCGTAAGCATTGTATCCTAGTTTCTCGATAAATTTTCGAAGTGGGTTAGTCGAAGTATCGCTTGCCATAAAACCTGGCAAAACTAAGACTGGATGACCATCTCCTCTATATTTTTTATGAAAAAACTTACGATATGGAATAGAAAACCCCAATTCAGATGCCGCTCGTACTGGCTCAGTTGCAAGCCAAAAAAGCGAAGGTTTTGTGATTTTTTGTAGTTCAGTATTATTTGCCATAACAGCTAGATTAAGAAGGTTTTTTACCAAAAAACTCAATAAAATAGAGGTTTTAGGTGAAAAATCTTTAGTTTGATTTTGTGTTTTAGACTATAGTTTAAGCACTAAAGGTACTTTTTTTTCAGATATAAAAAAATAATAATTGTCATTTAAGAGTGTCTTTAAAACACTTTCGATAAGAACAACATAGGTTGATTTTAGTTTAAAAACTAAAGTTTAACAGAATTTTATGGCGGTGTTATTTTGATTTACTATATTGGTTGAAGATGGAAAAAGATATAACATATAAAGAATAGGAAATAACGAATTGTAAAATGAACAAGCCACTCTTCTTATTAATTAGTTTAATTTTTTTGTCCATAAATATCTATGGACAAAAGATTGAACAATTCAAATTGGATTTTGAAAAGGCGCTGCGGAAAGATTTTTCAGAAGGAGAAATAAATGAGATGTTCAGAAGATATGATAACCTTTTGACACCTCAAAGTGGAATTACACAATTACAAGCAGGTTTAACGGGAGAGTACTTAATAGAATATCCTTTATCTGATTTTAAAAAAGAAAAACTTTATTCTGATAATATCAATTCATTAATTAATTCTGAAAATAAAAATCATAGAATTTTAGCTTATTTAGTAATTGGTTCTAGCCGAGATATTTCATTTGAAAAAATATTATTGGAGAAAATAAAAAAGGAAAAATTAAAAGGAAATTTAATATGGGCAGGCATGTCGCTGTTATATTTAAAGACTGATCAGACGACGCCTCTTTTTGATTTTTTGGTAGAGAATGAAAATTTTGGAGATGCACATATGCTTCCTCTTTATATTACATTAAATAAAGATTCATTAATTAATACCGCTTATCAAAGAATAAATAGTGAGAATATCAAAGCAAAAATTCTTGCAATTCAACTGTTATCAAAAAGTGAGTTGAATACTAAAACAGAATTGACGATAAAGAAGGCAGTTCGAGAATGGGATATAGGAATCAAAGGATACGCAATTTATTCCATGAAAGAATTAGAGATGGGAAATGTGTCAGAGGTTTTAAAACCTTTACTTGATAGTACAAAAACTAGAAAAATTGCTCTTGAAGCTTTAGCAAATAGTCCGACGAAAACTGATCAAGATTTCTATTTTAATTTATTTGAACAAAAAGATTCTATTGAAAATGATTTATTAAATAGTTTGCTTAATTCGAAGAGAATTGAAAATATTAGATACTGGCTCAAACTTTTATACAAAAAAAAGGTATCTACTAAATATTATTTTGCAGCTTACAATCAACCACTTTTATATGAAGCTGAAATTCTTGAAGATTTTCAGTTGGCACTTTCTAAGATTGAAAATGCAAAAGTTCTTACAAATTTGGTTAGAGCATTTGAAGGGAAAACAGATAAGAAGTCGATCGATATCTATTTAAATTTATTGCATCATAAAAATTCTAGTGTTAGATATTGGACAGCTAAAACATTACGCGGAACTAAAACTAAAAAAATAATTAATAAAATTCCAGACTTGCTTTTTGATGAAAAAACAAGATCTGTAGAATTAACTAACATCGCTATTGAAAATAATATAGATACACTTCAAGAGTTTTTCGAGAAAATTTATGCTGAGTCAAAAGGAGATTGGAAAAGAAGTTCATTAGAATATTTGTCACGATTTCCTTTAGCAAAACACAAAAGTATTTTTCTTGAAGTTTTAGAGAGTGAAGAAAATGATTCATTTGGAAAAAGAGAAGCAGCTACTGGTTTAGGAAATCTAAAAGAAGTAGAGGCAATAGATTTGATTGTTTCAGTCATGTTAAAGGAAAGTGAACCAAGTGATCTTAATGCTCGGTCTTATTTAATAGCCTTAGGTAAAATGGAAACAGATAAAGCAAATCAAGTGATAGAATCATTTAAAGATAGCGAGGAGTCGATAGTTAGAGAATTAGTAAATGAATTGATTAGAGAATTCTAGCAAAAATAAAACCTATAGATAATGTCGATGGAAAACATTCTAAGAGATTCAAAGTTTCAAAAAAAACTAGTGTTAATCGCTGATGAAAACGGTGATTCGTTTGAGGAGGTTTATAGCAAGGCGACCGAGTACCTAAAAGAATTGTACACCCAGCACAGCCCTATTGCGAATGTGATGGGCATGGAATTTTCACAATACGTGCTTTCCCGTGGGTACAAAAAAACGATTGATGTCAATCCTTCTGAAATAAAGAAATTGAGCCACATGGCTCGACAACATCCGATTGCCTTCGTGATGACTCATAAGACTTATATTGATATGATGGTGTTGGCCGTAGTGTTGACTCGTCATGGGATTCCATTGCCGTATACTTTTGCGGGAATCAATATGGCCTTCATGGGACTCAATCAAATGGGGCGACAAAATGGAGTGATTTTTATTCGAAGATCATTCAAAGACAATGAAATTTACAAAGCGACCTTGCGACATTTTATCGCATCGTTGGTGAATGATAATGCTCATTTTATGTGGGCAATCGAAGGGACTCGATCTCGAACTGGAAAATTGGTTTGGCCAAAAGTGGGGATTTTAAAATATATCAAAGAAGCAGAAGAGCAATCCTCCCAGGAAGTAAAATATGTTCCTGTTTCGATAGTGTATGATTTGATTCCAGATGTGAAGGACATCACGTTGCAATGGCGACGAAATAAAAAAACGCCTGAAAGTTTGATGTGGTTTATGAATTACATTAGAAAAATGGGAAATAATTTTGGAAAAATTTCCTTACGATTTGGCGAACCGGTGGATGTGGAAAAGGAAAATTCAGTTGCTATAATTACAGACGGTTATGATGTGGAAGGGTACTCTGGTAAGTTGCCAAAATTTGCCTTAGAATTGGTTCACAAAATTAATGAAATTACCCCTGTGACGACTTCGTCATTGATTTGCATTGCATTGTTGAGTAAGTTTTCATTGAGTAAAATAGCTATTGAAAATGATGTCATTCGGTTGATGGAATTGATCGAAAAACGGAATCCTGATGCCTTAGTCGATAGAGGAAAACCGATCGGGGAAAGTGTGCAAACTGCCTTGAATTTATTGATTCGAGCAAAACTCATTTTGCAGCATGGAGATATCCTTCATGCGAAATATGTAATCATTTCCGAAAATTATTTGCAAGCAACTTACTACGCAAATATGTCGGTGCATCATCTATATCAACGGGCATTTATCGAACTCGCTTTATTGGAATCGTCGGAAGCAAAACCAGATGTCAGAACCGAAATTTTTTGGAGTGAGATCATGGAGCTGCGACAATTATTTAAGTTTGAATTTTTCTATTCTAAAAAATCTCAATTCTCAGATGAGCTGGAATCGAACTTAGAAGTGTTAGATAAAGATTGGGGAAAATTAATTAAGCAAACCAAATTAGGTGCTATTTCATTTTTGGAAAAACAAAATGTGATAGTTGCGCCAGTAGTTTTGCATAGTTATATAGAGGCCTATCGAGTAGTCGTTTATGCGTTGCAAAATATGCGGCCACGTCGAGTTTTTGACGAGGAGACTTTTATCAACGACTGTTTATTTGTCAGCGAAGAAATGCATTGGCAAGGACGGATTCAAAGAATCGAATCGGTGTCAAAACCATTTTTAATTAATGGAATTCGTTTGGCAAAAAACCTAGGTTTGATTCCTACGCCAGATGACAATAAAAAGGAAGCCATTCAAAAGTTTCTTAATCAATTAAATAATGTTGCTGAGCGAATTAAAATTTTGCAAAAAGTTACTTTAACGAAGCCTGCTGAAACCACTCAACATGTTCCAATCGAAAGAGATATTGTTCCTGGTTCTAAAACGGATGCTTTTACTCGTCCAGTAATGGAAGGAGAAGGAGGTGCGCACATCGGTGCATTTTTCGATTTAGATAGAACCTTGATTAAAGGATTTTCTGCCAAAGAATTTTTCCAAACAAAAGTACTCAGCGGCAGGATTACCGCTCGTGAAATTGTAGCTCAATTTGCGGGGGTGATGGTTTACGCGATGGGGAATGGAAATTTTGCAGGACTTGCGGCAATGGGCGCACAAGGTGTAAAGGGGGTCGAAGAAAAAACGTTTATCGAAGTTGGGGAGGATGTTTATCATGAACATTTAGCAGATGAAATTTATCCAGAAGCGAGAGCATTAGTTGCGGCACATTTGGCAAAAGGACATACGGTGGCGATCATTTCGGCAGCGACACCCTATCAAGTTAATCCAATTGCTCGCGACCTAAATATCGAGCATGTGATGTGTACCGTCATGGAAGTGAAGGATGGAAAATTCACGGGTAATATCGTCGAACCAGCCTGTTGGGGAGAAGGAAAAGCGCATGCTGCAAAAGAGTTAACTAAAAAATATAATCTCGATTTGACAAAAAGTTTTTTCTATACCGATAGTGTAGAAGATTTACCGCTACTCGAAATTGTAGGAAATCCACGGCCAATGAATCCTGATACAAAACTCTCCGCTTTGGCTTATCAAAATGATTGGACAGTCTATCGATTGAATGATGAAAAGCGGCCAGGTCTTTCCAATTTTGTTCGTACCGGTTTGGCTTTGGGAAGTTTAATTCCTGCGGTTATTAATGGAGTAGCGTCAGGTGCATTTAATATGTCTTGGACGGATGGCGTTAATTCGATGATGGCAAACGTTGGTGATTTGGTTGTTAAAATGGCTGGGTTAGAATTGGCAGTCAAAGGCGAAGAACATCTTTGGGAAAAACGGCCAGCGGTTTTTATTTTAAATCATCAGAGTAGTGTGGATATGTTCGTCGCTGCAAAATTGATTCGAAAAGATGCAGTTGGAATAGCCAAAAAAGAATTGAAAAGTATGCCGATCATCGGTCAATTATTACAAGCTAGTGGCGTGATTTTTATTGATCGAAAAGATAAAGAAAAAGCGATAGAGGCGATGAAACCTGCGGTGGAAGCTTTGCAGAATAATACGTCAATTATTATTTTTCCAGAAGGTACTCGAAGTAAAGACAAGACTTTGGGCGCATTTAAAAAAGGAGCGTTTCATTTAGCGATGCAAGCAGGAGTTCCGTTGATTCCAATTATTCTGAGGAATGCGTCAGATGCGATGCCGAACGGAGGAGCACTTTTTCGAGCAGCTGCGATTGAGATAAAAGTACTTCCGCCAGTTTCGACGAAGCAATGGACTAAGGCAAATATGGATCGGAATATTGAAAAAATTCGGAATGAGTTTTTGACAGAATTGGGGCAGGAAATTCCGAAGAAAAAATCGGCAAAGGCGAATGGAGCGATGATTATTCCAAATGAAAAAACAAAATAAATTTTTCAGAAAAATAAATTTGATAACCATTAAAACCACCTCCTAAAAATCTCAAAGCGGAATTTCTCAACAATGGGGAAACTACCCTTTAGGGTTGGGGGTTTATCTATGAATCTAAAAGTCGGAATCCTCGGCGGTGGCTCATGGGGCACCACAGTTGCCTCTCTCATCGCACGAAATGCCCCTACAAAAATGTGGGCGCGAAATCAAAATACAGTCGATGATATCAACAATAATCATTGCAATGAAAAATACCTTCCTGGTGCAAAACTAACTCCTTCGCTCCGAGCAACTACTTCAATCGAAGAAGCAATTCATGATGCAGATGTTTTGGTGATGGGTGTTCCGTCGCAAGTTTTTCGACGGGTGTTGGAAGATGCAAAACCATTTATTAGACCTTGGATCCCGATAGTTAGTTTGTCCAAAGGGTTGGAACTGGGAACCAAAATGCGGATGACTCAAATCATTGAAACAGTTATGCCAGGGCATCCTGCAGGAGTTTTGACTGGACCAAATTTGGCGAGAGAAATTATGGCTGGGCAAGCGGCAGCAGGTGTGATTGCGATGGTCGATGATACGATTGCGAAGGAACTGAAAAAAGTTTTTAGTACAGGTTTGTTTCGAGTTTATACCAATGATGATGTGGTGGGTTGCGAACTTGGAGGTGCATTGAAAAATGTAATTGCCATTGCTGCGGGTATGGGTGACGGAGCAGGTGCGGGAGATAATACGCGCGCGGCGATCATCACGAGAGGCTTGGCAGAACTCACTCGATTGGGGGTTGCGATGGGAGGAAATCCTTTGACTTTTTCAGGATTAGCAGGCATGGGAGATTTGGTAGCGACTTGCAGTAGTACACAAAGTCGGAATCGAACTGTTGGTTTTCAATTAGGAAAAGGCCGTTCGCTTGATGACATAATTGACGAAATGTCGATGGTAGCAGAAGGGGTGAAAACTTGTGGCGTCGTCCGAGAATTGGCGCATGAATATAATGTGGAAATGCCAATCACGGAAGAAATGTATAAAGTGATTAATGAAGGAAATACGGTGAAGAATGCATTTCGAGGATTGCTGGGGAAAGAGACGGGGGCAGAGTCAGAACCTGGGTAGAGACGCAATGAATTGCGTCTTTATTAGACAATGAAAAAGGAAGCCGTAAATGTTTTGTTATAAAATATTTACGGCTTTTGATTTTTATGAAGGTCGGTTACTTATATTTCTCCACAATCCTATCACAAGCCATATCCAACATTTCAAACACACTTTCAAAACCATCCGTCCCATAATATGGATCAGGAACTTGTTGATTAAATCCTGGATTAACAAAATTCATAATAAGGTGAATCTTTTCTTCTTGCTCAGGAGACGTAGCTAAATGTCTTACATTTTGAAAATTAGTCGCATCCATCGTTAAGACCAAATCGAAGTCATTCAAGTCATGAGCTCGGAATTGTCGACCTCGCTGGTCGGTGATGTCGATATTATTTTTTTGAGCAACTTTGATGGAACGAGGATCTGGTTTTTCACCTGCATGCCATGCACCGGTGCCAGCAGAATCTACTTCCCACTTGAGTTGATGTTCTTGAACCTTGTTTTTCATAATGCCTTCCGCGAGGGGCGAACGGCAAATATTACCGAGGCAGACCATTAAGATTTTCATATAGTTGGAGTTGTTTGTTTTATAAAAATAGTTGTCAATAAAACGAAGAGGGAGGGGAGATAGTTGCTTTTGAAGAAATACGATAATCAATGAATGCTTCAACTTTCTAACTAGACCAATATTCAAAAACAGAACTTACCTAGAAAGTCTTTTTTTACTGGTAAACTAAGCTTAAATTGCCGACCGAAAATTTTACCTAGCCATTTTGAACCAAACTCAGTTTTATTTTGAAAAAGAAACTGAGCAAATAGATAACCAATACATGAAGATTCGTCCATTTCAAGCGATCTATCCTAACACCGATTACATCGCTTCCAATGATTCTTTTTTTGGAACAGTAAAGGAAGAATATGTTTCCTATAAAGAAAGTGGGTTTTTTAATAAAGCATCACAAGAGTCAGTTTACATTTATCGCATCCAGTCGCCTACTCGAAACCATACCGGTTTAGTTGCTTGTGCGGATATCAATGAATACTTAAAAGGTAATATCAAAAAACATGAAAATACCTTAGCGGCCACCGAGCAACGTCAGATGTATTTGATGATGAATCGAAAAGCGATCGTCAAACCAGTTTTGTTGATTTATCCAAAAGTCAAAAAATTGAATGAATTATTTGAAAGACATATGGAGGAAAATGATCCTTTTTATTCCATTCATTTTGAAGCAGAAAATGCTACCCACTTACTTTGGGAAGTGAATGATGGAAATACGATTGAGAAAATTCAACAGCTTTTTGAAAAGAAAATTCCAGAAACTTACATTGCCGATGGACATCATCGTTGCGCCGCAAGTGCATTGTTATATTCTCGAATCAAGAAGAAGAAAAAGGCAAATCCGTATGAAAATTTATTAACTGCTTTTTTTCCAGAAGATCAGTTAGAAATTTTTGATTATAATCGAATTGTCGATGCGTCGGGTGAAATTACGTTGACTCAATTTATGGCAAAACTCTCCAAGGTTTTTGAAATTGATATGATTGATGAACCAATGAAGCCCAAACGAAAACATGAAATTGTCATGTTTTTAAATAAAGAATGGTTTCTCCTAAAATGGAGATCAGAAGTACTAGAAGAATATAAAAACCAAGATATCGTTCTCGACGCAAGTCTACTCGACGATAAAGTTTTGAAAAATATTTTAGGAATCCTAGATGTGAAAACGGATACACGAATTAAATATGTTTCGGGAACAGAAGGAATAGAAACCGTTCGAGCTAAAACTTTAAAGTCAGAATCAAGGGTAGCATTTTGTCTCTACCCAGCACAAATGTCTGACCTTTTGGCGACTGCTGATTCCGGTGGAGTGATGCCTCCAAAGTCGACTTGGTTTGAACCAAGAATGAAAAACGGATTAATTGTCCAAGAGCTTTTTGGTCTGTAAGTTGGTTTTCCAAAACTGATCTAAGTCAAAAGTCATTTTTTAAAATATATATATCAGATAATAAAATAAAAATATGCAAATCACCGAAAGTGTACTCTACAAAAATAAACAACTCATTGCGCTGAATAAGCCTGCGGGATTACCTACGCAATCAGATCGATCAGGTGATAAAGCATTGCTCGACATTGCAGAAATTTATACCAAATCAAAGCTGGATCTCATTCATCGGCTCGACCGACCTGCGACTGGAATTGTATTATTTGCAAAAAATAAAAAATGTCTAGCCATTCTAAATGATCAATTTCAAAATCGAAAGATTAAAAAAACTTACCTCGCAGTTGTAAAAAATCATCCACCTGAAAAAGAAGGAACACTCATTCATTATATGTTGAAAAGCCAAAAAAAGAATCGCGCTTTTGCTCATGATGAAGAAAAACTAAATAGCAAAAAAGCAGAACTAACTTATAAAGTAATTGCTTCCATCGAAAATTATCACTTGCTCGAAGTTAACTTAGTGACTGGTCGTCATCACCAAATTAGAGCACAACTCGCGAAGATAGATTGTCCGATTAAAGGCGATGAACGTTATGGATTTAGAAGAGGAAATAAAGATCGTTCAATTCATTTGCATGCTTGGAAATTGGAATTTCGTCATCCTGTAACTAATGATTTAGAGAAGTTAGAAGCACCTATTCCAGATGAGGTAGTTTGGCAGGCGTTTGATTTTTAGAAGATAAAAAATTGATTTGCTCATTGTAAAAAATTTAAAAATCAAAATCTATTTTCTTTTGAGAAATTGCTTTTCCCAAAAAACAATCTCATCTTAGCGCTTCAATCAAAATAAAATTTATGTTTAGTTATATTATTATTAGTGTCATTATTATTTCTGTCATCGTGATTATTAGCGACTTTCAGGAAAGGCACTATTATATGTAACAATACATTTACAAAATAAATAAAAGCCTTTCCGAATGTTCGGGAAGGCTTTTTTTGTTGAGTAGTTGGACAAAAGATATTCTTATAAGCAACGTTTTCTATCGTCCAACTACTAATATGCTCAAAATGGAAAATGCGACTTATTTTATTTTGAATGTTGGTAACTGGTTTTGGTGGCTTTTTAAAGCATTGATAGTCAGATAATTAGGTGCATTTTAATAAAATATGCTCATTGTAAAACTTGCATTTAAAAATTACGTAAAAGAAAGAATACATAATACTTTTGACACTTATGGAAAAAATGGAACTCAATAAATACAGTAAAAGGGTCACACAAGATCCAACTCAACCTGCATCTCAGGCAATGCTTCACGCAATTGGTTTGACAGACGAGGATTTGAAGAAAGCGCAAGTAGGAATCGTGAGCACAGGTTGGGAAGGGAATCCTTGCAATATGCACTTGAATGATCTTGCTAAAGACATCAAAGTCGGAGTCAACGAATCAGACTTGATCGGTTTGATTTTTCATACGATAGGAGTGAGTGATGGAATTTCGATGGGGACAGATGGAATGCGTTTTTCTTTGCCTTCGCGAGACATCATTGCTGACTCAATTGAAACGGTTGCTTCGGCACAATGGTATGATTCCATCGTTGCAGTCGTCGGTTGCGATAAAAATATGCCAGGTGCGATGATGGCTTTGGGAAGATTGAATCGACCGGGGATTTTAGTTTACGGAGGAACGATTCAACCAGGTTGTCATTTGGATAAAAAACTCGACATCGTTTCTGCCTTCGAAGCCTTAGGTCAAAAAGTAGCTGGAACGATTACCGAAGAAGACTATAAAAGTGTCATCCAAAAAGCTTGTCCCGGACCAGGTGCTTGCGGAGGAATGTATACTGCTAACACGATGGCATCAGCAATCGAAGCGATGGGAATGAGTTTACCTTACACTTCTTCCAATCCTGCGGTGAGTCCAGATAAACAAGAAGAGTGTGCGAAAGTCGGAAAGGCGATGCGGAATTTGATGGAAAAAAATATTCTTCCGCGTGACATCATGACGAAGGAAGCATTCGAAAATGCGATCACACTCATCATGATTTTAGGAGGTTCGACGAATGCAGTTTTGCACTTAATCGCCATGGCAAAAGCAGTTGAGGTGGATATTTCTCTGGATGATTTTCAACGCATCAGCGACAAAACACCTTTCCTTGCTGACCTCAAACCAAGTGGACAATACTTGATGGAAGACTTGCACCAAGTCGGAGGTGTTCCCGCGGTTTTAAAATTATTATTGGAAAAAGGAATGTTGCACGGTGATTGTTTAACGGTAACTGGAAAAACGATGGCAGAAAATTTAGCAGAAGTTTCTCCTCTTGCTGCCGACCAAAAAGTTATCAAATCTTTCGATAATCCCGTCAAGCCAACAGGACATTTACAAATACTTTATGGCAATATCGCAACAGGCGGTTCAGTTGCAAAAATTACCGGAAAAGAAGGAGAGATATTCAAAGGCACCGCACGAGTATTTAATTCAGAAGCTGATGCGAATGCTACAATTGTTGCAGGTAAAATTAATCCAGGCGAAGTAATCGTAATCAGATACATCGGTCCAAAAGGAGGGCCAGGGATGCCTGAAATGTTGAAACCAACTTCAGCGATTATGGGAGCAGGTTTGGGGAATTCAGTTGCCTTGATTACCGATGCAAGATTCTCTGGAGGAACCCATGGATTTGTCGTCGGACACGTTACACCCGAAGCACAAGTTGGAGGGGTGATAGGATTATTGGAAGATGGTGATATGATTACTATTGATGCAGTCAGCAATATATTACAGGTGGATTTGACTGACGAAGAAATCGAAAATAGAAGAAAAAATTGGCAACCACTTGCACTTCGAGCAACAGGTGGAATTTTAAGAAAATATGCTGCGACAGTATCTTCCGCAAGTGAAGGATGTGTCACCGATGAATGTTAAACGTAATTCCGAAGCTCCGGCTTTGGAACTAAAAATGTTTCCGAAGCAGAAGCTTCGGAGGTACTAAAAAAATAAGACAAGTGCAAAAAAATACAAAGACACGTAAGACCTCAAAGGCAAAAGCGAAAAAAACAAAATCATCCACACCAGTTAAAATTAACGGTGCGGAAGCAGTTTTGAAATGCCTCATCGAAGAAGGAGTTGATACGATTTTTGGTTATCCAGGAGGAGCAATCATGCCTGTCTATGATGCGCTTTATCACTATCAAGATCAATTGGAACATATCCTTCCTCGTCATGAGCAAGGAGCCATTCATGCGGCAGAAGGTTACGCACGCGTGACTCGAAAGATTGGAGTTTGTATGGCAACTTCCGGCCCCGGAGCAACTAATTTAATCACAGGAATTGGAGATGCATTTATGGATTCGACGCCATTGGTTTGCATCACGGGGCAAGTGTTTAGTCAAGTTTTGGGAAGTGATGCCTTTCAAGAAATCGACGTGATTGGGTGTACTACTTCTATAACAAAATGGAATTATCAAGTTACCAAAGCAGAAGAAATTCCAGCAGTTTTTGCCAAAGCATTTTACATCGCCAACTCAGGTCGTCCAGGACCAGTTTTGATTGATATTACTAAAGATGCGCAACTCAACGAAATGGATTTTACCTATCAAAAAAATCCAGTAGTTCGGTCGTATCATCCTTTGCCAAAGGTGGAAACTACCTCGCTCGAGGCTGCGGCAAATTTAATTAATAAAGCAAAGAAACCATTCATACTTGCAGGTCATGGAATTCAAATTGCACATGCGCAGGATGCGTTTAAAGCATTTGTAGAAAAAACAGGAATTCCGTTAGGATGTACTATTCACGGACTTTCTAGTATTCCTAATTCACACCCTTTACATATGGGGATGTTGGGTATGCATGGAAATTATGGACCGAATATAAAGACGAATGAGTGTGATGTTTTGATTGCTATCGGAATGAGATTCGATGATCGAGTCACGGGGAATTTAGCAAAATATGCAAAGCAAGCAAGGGTCATTCACATTGAAATTGATCCTTCGGAAATCGATAAAAATGTTAAAGCAGAAGTTCCAGTCTTAGGAGATGCAAAAGAAGTTTTGGAAAAACTTTTACCACTAGTTAAAGAAAAAAAATATACCAAGTGGTTAAAAGAATTTAAAGCTTGCGCAAAGTTGGAAAATGAAAAAGTAATTAAACGAGATTTGAAAGCGAATGCGGAGGGGAAAATAAAAATGGGTCAAGTCGTTCGAATAGTTTCCAATCAAACGAATGGAAAAGCGATCGTCGCTACTGATGTTGGACAACACCAAATGTCTGCCGCTCGCTATTACGAATATGAAGATACAAATCAATGGGTTTCCTCAGGTGGAGCAGGAACGATGGGTTTCGGTTTACCCGCAGCTTTCGGAGCTAAGTTTGCGCAACCTCATCGAGAGGTAGTTTGCTTTGTAGGTGATGGTGGTTTCCAAATGACGATTCAAGAATTAGGGATGTGCGCGCAATGGAATGTCGGGGTGAAAATAATTTTACTCGACAATGAATATTTAGGAATGGTTAGACAATGGCAACAATTATTTTTTGAGAAAAGATACTCTTCCGTTGCTTTGCAAAATCCTGATTTTATAAAAATAGCAGATGGATTTGGAGTAGCAGGAAGTGTTGTTTCTGATCCCAAAAATTTGGAAAAAGCGATTGCGACGATGCTGGAATATGACGGGCCATATTTACTTCATGTGCGAGTGGAGAAAGAAGAAAATGTTTTTCCAATGATTCAGACAGGTGATAGTGTTGGAGAAATTAGACTAGAGTAGCGGGTCGTTCAGTTCTCCAACGGGACTGCCCGCCAAAAAAGAGCGCAGCGACTTTTTTGAAAAGAAAAATTATTTTCAAATCAAAAAAGAAAGCCATTGTTTCAAAAATAAATTTTCACTTGAAAGAGAGAGTTGGCATTTTTTATTAGAATGTTTTTACTTTTTTTTTCCAAAAAAAGACTGGCAGCTAAAGCGACCAGCTACATATATGAAGGAATACACCATCACAGTCTTCAGCGAAAACAAAACAGGATTAATCTCTAGAATCGTTTCTGTTTTCACTCGAAGACACATCAATATCGAAAGCCTAACCACTTCGAAAGCGGCAACTAAAGGTATCCACAGATTTACCATCGTAGTAAATTTGGAAGAAGAACAAGTGCGGAAACTAGTCGCACAAATCGACAAACAAGTAGATGTCATCAAAGCATTCTACTACGATGATTCAGAAATTATTCATCAAGAAGTCGCTTTGTATAAAGTGCCAACCAAAGCATTTACTAACGGAAATAGTTTGGAAAAATTGATCCGAAAACACAATGCTAGGATCTTAGAAATCGAACCTGAATTTACCGTAATCGAAAAAACAGGACACGCTGCAGAGACCGAATCGCTGCTTCATGAACTAGAAAAAATTGGCATTTACGAATTCGTTCGATCAGGTCGAATCGCAATTATCAAACCGATGGAAAAATTAAATACCTATTTAAAATCAATAGAAAGTTCACATTTTAATTAATTTTTTTTTAATATATAAATATATTGTTACAGTATGTTTTTCCTAAAAGCAAAATCACAATTTTAATCAAATACATTTATTAACAAGTAAGAAGTTTTACAAAAAAAATCATAGTCATGGCAAAAATGAATTTTGGAGGCGTTGAAGAAAACGTCGCAACTCGAGAAGAATTTCCTTTAGCAAAAGCTCAAGAAGTTTTAAAAGATGAAACTATTGCCATCATTGGTTATGGTGTGCAAGGCCCAGGCCAAGCATTAAATTTAAGAGATAATGGCTTCAATGTGATCATTGGACAACGTTCGCCATCTCTATCTTACGACAAAGCAATCGATGATGGATTCGTTCCAGGTGAAACACTTTTTTCTATCGAAGAAGCTTGCGAGCGAGGAACCGTTATTCAATATTTATTATCTGACGCTGCGCAAATTTCTTGTTGGGAAACCATCAAGCCATATTTAACTCCAGGGAAAGCATTATATTTTTCTCATGGATTTGCAATTACTTATAAAGAGCGAACTGGTATTATTCCTCCAGCTGGTATTGATGTGATTTTAGTTGCACCGAAAGGTTCTGGAACAAGTTTGCGAAGAATGTTTGTAGCAGGTCGAGGCTTGAATTCTAGTTATGCAATTTTCCAAGATGCAACAGGTCGAGCAAAAGAAAGAGTAGTGGCGCTAGGAATTGGAATTGGTTCAGGATATCTATTTGAGACAAATTTCCAAAAAGAAGTTTACTCAGACTTGACTGGCGAACGTGGAAGTTTGATGGGCGCTATTCAAGGATTATTTGCTGCGCAATATGATTTATTGCGAAGCAAAGGGCACTCTCCTTCTGAGGCGTTTAATGAAACCGTAGAGGAAGCAACTCAGTCACTTTATCCATTGGTGGCAGAAAATGGAATGGATTGGATGTATGCGAATTGTTCAACAACTGCACAACGTGGAGCATTGGATTGGTGGAAAAAATTTAGAGATGCAGTGAAGCCAGTTTTTGAAGAATTGTATGAAGAAGTAGAAACAGGTCGAGAAGCACAAGCTTCAATTGACTCAAATAGTCAAGCAGATTACCGAGTGAAATTAGAAGCAGAATTAAAAGAATTACGAGAATCAGAAATGTGGCAAACGGGGAAAGCAGTTCGGGCACTTCGTCCTGAAAATGCGAAAGTTAAAGCATAGGGAATATCGAATAAAGAACAAGGAATAATGATTTGAGAAGTTTGATGAACTAGCTTGTGCGGTACTTCTCAAATCGAAATTCCTTGTTCGGAATTCGTTATTCAAAAATAAAAATCATCATGAAAGTTCCCATTAAGGCAAGCAAATTCATTTCGATAGAAAAAATTTACAAAGCAAGAGTTCGACTCAAAGGAGTAGTCGATCACACTCCGCTAATGCAAAATTTTAATCTTTCCGAAAATTACGGCTGCAATGTTTTTCTAAAAAGAGAAGATCTACAAGTCGTCCGTTCCTACAAAATAAGAGGCGCTTATAATAAAATGGCTTCGCTTTCGAAAGAAGAATTGGAAGCAGGAATTGTCTGTGCAAGTGCGGGGAACCATGCGCAAGGTGTCGCATTGGCTTGTCAAAGATTAGGCGTCGATGGGAAAATCTATATGCCAGGAACTACACCAAAACAAAAGATTGATAAGGTCAGACGTTTTGGAAAAGAGCGAGTAGAAATCATCTTGGGAGGGGATACTTTTGATGCGTCGTATAAGATGGCGTTGGCAGATTCTGAGGAAAATAGCAAAGTTTTTGTCCATCCATTCAATGATGAAAAAGTAATCGAAGGACAAGCAACTGTTGGTTTGGAAATATTGGAAGACTGCAAGGAAAATATCGATTTTGTTTTTGTTGCAATTGGCGGAGGAGGTTTAGCGTCAGGTTTGGGAAGTTGTATGAAACAGATTTCTCCCAAAACAAAAATCATCGGAGTCGAACCAAAAGGTGCTGCTGCGATGTACGAAGCTTTGCAAAAAAATGAATTGGTGACTCTTGAGAAAATTGATCCTTTCGTCGATGGTGCAGCGGTGCAGCGAGTAGGGGAGATCACTTTTAATTATTGTAGAAATATTATCGATGATATGATTTTGGTGCCTGAGGGAAAAGTTTGTTCGACTATTTTGCAACTGTATAATGAAGAAGCGATTGTGGCAGAACCTGCAGGTGCCTTGACAATTGCAGCGTTGGATTTTTACAAAGAAGAAATAAAAGGCAAGAATGTAGTCTGTGTCGTGAGTGGTGGAAATAATGATATTACTCGAACGGAAGAGATCAAAGAACGCTCTCTTTTGTACGAAGGATTGAAGCATTATTTCTTGATTCGATTTCCACAGAGAGCAGGTGCGCTGCGAGAATTTTTAAATAATGTCTTGGGGCCAGATGACGACATCACTCATTTTGAATACACTAAAAAAACAAATCGAAATGCTGGTCCAGCGTTGATTGGAATAGAATTAAAAGATCCAAAAGATTATGATTGCTTAATTGAGCGAATGGAAAAACATGAAATTAAGTTTCAAACATTAACTGATAATCCAACTTTGTTTGAGTTGTTGGTTTAGTACCTCCGAAGCTCCCGCTTGGAAATCATTTCGCTCCGAAGCGGGAGCTTCGGAAGTACTTATGTTGCCCTTTCTTTCGTCCTCAAAATTTGCTGCAAATGTCGCTGTTCATGCGCCACGACAAATCGAAAACCATCTCCAATTTTTATTTTTAAAAGTCTAAAAAATTCCACCCTAATTTTTCTAGGATTCAAATTTTTATTTTTGGCTAGATTCAAAAGTTGTAATAATTTTCGTTGATGCCCTAGGAATTCTTGAACCACTTCGAAGGTCAAAGTCGAACCTTTTGGATCAACATGCTTCATTGTTTTGATTGGTTTTTCATTCGATGGCGCAATCAATTTTGTAAAATAATTTCCAAGCCAACCTGATTTAAAAGATTGAGGTGAAGAGGATCGAGCGAGTGCTTTTTCCAATTGGTCATTATAAAATCGATGGTAAATATTGAGGTGTTCGTAACATTCTAAAACGCTCCATGAATCTGCATTTTCTTTCCATTGAACTATTTTTGAATCAAGGTTCAATACTTCTTGTTCAGTAGTTTCAATAATCTCTTGAACGTCATTTTGTAATTGTAAAATTAAATCTTGTGCTGTCATTTCTTTTTTTTATAAATATAAAACTTCACGAATTACCAAATCTTGATTGAAATCAAGATTTTATATTTTTCATATTTCGGCTCAAAGTCTCGGGAGTCATGCGAAGATAGGAGGCAATATATTTGAGCGGAACGATTTGAAAAATATGCGGACTTCGATTAAGTAATCGTTGAATTCGAGTGGACGGAGCGATTGTCAGCAAATCAATTTCTCTTTCGATTCTTCCCAAGAGTGCTTCTTTCAACATTTTTCTCCACAAGCGTTCTAGGCTAGGGAAATTTTCTAGGTGTCGATAAAAATCATTTTGAGAAATTCCAACGACTTTAGTTTTACTCAAGGTTTGGATAAAATATTCTGATGGCAATTTTTTCACAAAAGAAGGAAAAGAACAAATGACGGAAGGCGAATACCCAAATTCCACACATTGATTCTGATCTTCATTTGGATAAAAAATACCAACTGTTCCTGCTTTAATAAAATATAAATATTGCTCCACTTGATTGGTTTGAATCAAGAAATCACCTCGATTTAATTCCTTCGAATATTGCCAAGAAGCAAGCAATGCTTCGCAAACTTCGTCCGGTAATTTTAAGTTGTTTTAAGGAAATCTAAAAGCATTGTATAAAAAGTATTTGTGGGTAATCCAATAAATAAAATCTAAACAAATATCATTTTTTTCCTATATATTTACATTGTATAAAAATAATATTCATTTTTTTTTAATATTTAAAACTAATTACCCATGAGAATTTTAGTATGTGAAGATGAGGAAATTTTATTGACTTCGTTAGCGTTTCGATTAAAAAAGCAAGGATTTGAAATCATTTTAGCCAAAGATGGTAAAGAGGCTTTGGAAAAAATAAAAACAGAATCTCCTGACTTGATCGTAGCAGATATTGAGATGCCTCAAGTTTCAGGATTGGAGCTCATTACTTTTGTTCGAAAAAAGATGAAAAGCGATTTGCCGATCATTATGATCTCAGCTATGGGAAATGATGATACTGTTTTAGAAGCATTCAGATTAGGTGCGACTGATTTTATTGCTAAACCATTCAAGCCTTCCGAATTGGTTCTTCGAATCAAAATGGTTTTCCAAAAAATGGAACTCGTTGCTAGTTAGCAGTTTTTAGTTTTTCAGTAAACAGTTGGCAGTAAACAGTTGCCAACTGCTTACTGCCAACTGGCTACTAAATCTTTTCTACAAGAAAACTCCCCTCCAAAATTCCTTTCCAACTTTTCTTATTTCCTTAAAAATGAGACTACTTTTGTGTGAAACTTAGTATCTATAATTGAGTTAGATAGCATAGAATTTATTTTATGGAGTTTAGTAGAGTAAAACCTATTTGTTCTTAAAGCGCTAACTAAGCCTTTGTTTAAAATAATCATTTATTTTCTATCATTTTTTAATCCGTGAAATAGAAAAATTATTATTATGAAAGGAATTATCCTTGCAGGTGGATTAGGTACTCGACTTTATCCACTTACCCTTGCAGTCAGTAAACAATTAATGCCAGTCTATGACAAGCCGATGATTTATTATCCGCTGTCAATTTTATTGCAAGCAGGTATTCGAGATATTGCCATTATTTCTACTCCGCATGACTTACCTAATTTTGAAAAATTACTCAAAGACGGTAGCGATATTGGATGTAACTTTACTTACATCCCTCAATATAATCCAAACGGTTTGGCACAAGCATTTGTCTTGGGGGAAGATTTTATTGGAGGCGATAGTGTCGCTTTAGTTTTGGGAGATAATATTTTTTATGGAAATGGATTGCGAGAATTATTGCAGGCGAGTGCTAACCCAACGGGTGGAATTGTTTTCGCTTATCAAGTAGCTGATCCAGAAAGATATGGTGTAGTTGAATTTGACAAAAACTTTAAAGCACTTTCGATTGAAGAAAAACCCGAAAAGCCAAAATCAAATTACGCAGTTCCCGGTTTGTATTTTTATGACAACTCAGTCGTGGAAGTAGCAAAAAATTTAAAGCCAAGTCCCAGAGGAGAATATGAAATTACTGATGTCAATAAATATTATTTGGAGCAAGGGAAGTTGCAAGTGGGCGTTTTGAGTCGAGGAGTGGCTTGGTTGGATACGGGCACGCACAAGTCGCTAGTTCAAGCAGGGCAATTCATTGAAGTGATCGAAGATCGTCAAGGTTTGAAAATTGGGTGTATCGAAGAAATCGCTTGGAACATGAGATTCATCGATGACGAACAATTGGAAAAATTGGGTCAAAAATATATCAAAAGTGGATATGGAGAGTATTTACTTAGACTACTGAAATAATGGTTAACTGTTAATGGTCAATTCCAGGGAGTGTAATCTCGTTTGGGATTTACTAACTACCATTTAATAATGAACGCCCACTAATGTATTTTTCATTAGTGGGCGTTATTTTTTTAATGGTTAATTAAATAATGGTGAATGGTTAATCCCAAACGAGATTATACCCTACGGAATTAACCATTCACCATTATTTAGTTAGTGAGAGATAATCTAAGAAGTAGATCACCTTCAACGAGAAGCTATTACTTTGGGGAAATTGACCTAGCCGACTTGTTCCTTTTTGGTAATCATATTGAATGAGATCTTGCGCTCTACTTTCATTGCTAATCGCATTTTCCAAACAAAAAATATATCACTCCCCGGCGCAAATCTCCATCGGTAAACCATATCGATATTAAAAAAGTTATAACTTAAATCATTAAAATTATCATAATCAGTTTCTCCAAGTTCGCCATTTTCCAATAAATTATGGAAAGAATTATATTCTACGGATGACCAATAATGTTTTAAGCGAAAACTCAAATTCATATTTTTGGTAAAACTATAACCTGCTCTCAAAGTGTTGATGACTGTTCGTTGATCTCGTTTCCCCAAAATAATATCTTTGCCATTTGTGCCGTGATTATCGACATAGCCGACATTATTATAATCAAAAATATTTCGAGTATCTAAGCTAATATTAAATCGATCAGTCGCTCGCCATTCACCCATTGTGCTCAAACTTCACCAATTCGATTCATATAAATCAATTGTTTTTCCACCATTCGTATTCATGTGCCAAACTAAATTTTTACGTTGGTCAGAAACGATATTCACTCCAGTATTCCACATCCTTGGTTCTTTTAAGAATCGACCAGGTGTTCGAGGCTCAAAGAAATCTTGCCCATTTTTAAATGGTTCGGTGTAACCAAAGAAATTGATATTCCAAAAACCTTTCGTTTGCATCCACCAATATGGATTAATTCCATGCTCCACAAATTTGTTTGGTGTAGTTAATCGCTCCATGCCAGTCCACAAACCACCACCCATTAGATTGAATTTTCCAAATGGTTTGTAATGACCATACTCAAGCCAAAGATCTATGTCTTGCTCATTATTATTGTAAAGAAAACCAAGATCATTAATACCTTAAGTATTACTTTCCAATCCGTAGCCACATCCAAAGTTAAAGTTTCCACTAATTTTAGAAATGCCAACATTGTAAGCATGACCGAGCAAAACTTTTTTATTAGGATTATCGGTCAAATCAGCTAGGTCTTCATCTGTGATAAATAAATTACTCACATGATTGGTGTAAGCATTATTATCTGAAAAGAATTGTTGACTTACTTTTATATTTCCTCGCACTCGGTAGGATTCCTTTTTATTTCTCAAATTAAAAATCAAACCAGTTGCATTCGCATCATAACCTGAACCATTTCTTGCGACATTAGTATTGATCAAAGTGACGAAGGAATTATTTTTTAAGTTTTGGTCAATAGAAATAACACTATAATTCGTCAACGGATTGGTTTCCACTTTTCTTTCCGAACCATCCTCTGCTCGCAGCGTCGCATTAGTTGCTCCTGAAATTGCATTAAAAAAACCTATTCCAGTTCCTTTGGAAGTTCTCCCTGAAATCTTGGTGGCATTGTACAATTGCGTTTCCCCAGGTTCATTCACAACCATTTCTCCATCCAATAAAAAATCAGATGCAGCGTGCATGGGCGAACCACCAATTTGGCGAGAATAAAACAAACCACCTTTATTAAACAGCTCCGTTCCTTCTGTAAAAAAATGTCGATTTTCATCAAACCGAACTTCAAACTGAGTCAAATTCAACACTTGATTATCCGATACCGCTTCCACGAAATCTGGAATCAAAGTCATGTCCAGAGTAAACGCATCACTCAATTCATACTTAATATCCATTCCTGCATTGAATGATCTTCCCCAGGCAGATTGTGGATTGGTCTCCGCTTTGTCATTATAATGTTGCGTATAAGTTGCTAAGAAAGGAGTCGCTTGTAATCGGACGGGTGATTTTATATCAGAGATACCTGTCAATTTTCCAGACTGATTGACAAAGCCATTTACGGTAGGTTTAATTTCACTCCAAAAAACTTTTTCTTGCGTATTATTTGTAAAACGGAAAAAATTCACATCCCAATCTTGTTCTTTTTTGTCTGGAAAACGAATGGCAGAATAAGGAATGGCAACTTCTGCAATCCAACCATAATCGGTGATTTTAGTTTCTCCTCGCCAAACTGCATCCCAAGCCTCATCTTCTCCAAAGGTGGAAAGTTTAGCATCAAACTGAACACCTGCACTCGTAATAATAAATTCTAAGGTATTGATTCCATCTTGGTAAGGAGACAACAGAATCCCAAACCAATCACAATTATCCAAAGCATATCGTTCAGTTAATTGCTTAGAAATATTTGCAGGATCAGTATACATTTTTGCAGAAATATAAATCGCTTGATCATCATACATCACTTTGATTTCTGTTTGATTACTTGCTTTTTCTCCTGGGGCAGTATTAAGTTGAGTCAGACCAGTAGCAATTTCTGCACTTAACCAATCAAATTCATCAAGCTCACCATTTATTTTTACATCATTTTGAGTCCGCTGCTCCGCTACTTCTTTTTTAGTTTCTATAGTCAAAGAATCGACTTGAGCTTGTGAAAATGATAAAAAGAGGAAGGTGACTGCAAATACAGTTAGCAGGAGGTTTTTCATTAGGTGTACTTTTATAAATGATAAATAGTGTGCGAAAACGATTAAACTGATTACTTCTTAGAAAATCATAGGTTACAAGAGTGGAGTTTTTTGGAAGTGTTTAGCTTGAGAAAAAATCAGGAGGAGTGTGTTTAGTTCTTCTATTTTTAAAGGCATTGTCCCAAAACAAAGGTTGTAAGTGGATCAGAAAAAGAAATGTAAAAAAATATCATTTTAGGGTTTTGCCCTAATTACGTACCGTTCTTGCTGAAAAACATCTTTGTTTAAAACCTTTTAGAAAGGTTTGAATACTTTCAAAAAGCAGTAACTTTGCGCATCTTTTTATAAAAATAATTTTAAGAAATGGCGACGCCAAGAACGGTAGCATTTTACACACTAGGTTGCAAACTCAATTATTCTGAAACTTCGGCCATCGGTCGAACTTTCGAAGATCGAGGATATGCAGAAGTGAAATTTGAGGATGGAGCAAATATTTATGTCATTAACACTTGCTCGGTGACTGAGTTTGCAGATAAAAAATGTCGACAAATAGTTCGACGAGCATTGCGACTTTCCCCTGAAGCATTTGTGGTGGTGATTGGTTGCTACGCACAGTTGAAACCAAAAGAAATTGCTGAAATTCCAGGAGTAGATTTAGTTTTAGGAGCTGCGGAGAAATTTCGAATTTTAGATTTCATTGATGACTTGAGCAAAGCGCCAGACAAAGGAATGGTTCGGGCGAGTGATGTTAGAGAAGCAAATCAATTTGTCAATGCATTTTCATTTGGAGATCGGACTCGCTCATTTTTGAAGGTGCAAGATGGTTGTAATTATAAATGTACCTTTTGTACGATTCCTTTGGCGCGTGGAAAAAGTCGAAGTGATACCGTCGAGAATGTAATCTCTAATGCGAAAAAAATTGGCGAAGCGGGAGTGAATGAGATTGTTTTGACGGGAGTGAATTTGGGAGATTTTGGAAATGGAACAGAAGTGATCGAAGGAGTGCGTCCAAAAAAAGAAGCGATGTTTATCGACTTGATCAAGGAGTTGGACAAAGTGGAAGAGATCGAAAGATTTAGAATTTCTTCTATCGAACCAAATTTATGTACGGACGAGGTTATCGAATTTGTCACAAACTCTGAACGATTTGTTCCGCATTTTCACATGCCTTTGCAATCTGGAAATGATAAACAACTCAAAATGATGAGTCGTCGCTACAAGCGAGATTTATATGTTCAGCGAGTAGCGAAAATAAAAAAATTGATGCCACATGCTTGCATCGGAGTAGATGTAATCGTTGGTTTCCCAGGCGAGACCGATGAAGATTTTTTGGAGACGATTAACTTTATCGAAAGTTTAGACATATCATATTTGCATGTTTTTACTTATTCCGAAAGAGCCAACACGCCAGCTTCCGAAATGGAAGATTCCGTTCCGATGGAGAAAAGGAAAAAGCGAAATGAGATGCTTCGAAATTTATCTGCCAAGAAAAAAGAGAAATTTTACAAACAATACTTAGGACGCTATCGAGATGTACTTTTTGAAGCGCATCGAGACGAAACGAAGATGACTGGTTTTACAGATAATTATGTAAAAGTAGAAATGTCTTTTCAGGCAGAGATGATTAATAAAATTGCTACAGTTCAATTACAAAATATCAATGAAGACGGAAATGTCGAATCGATGTTAGCAGATATTCCTGAGGCGATTTTTGATTATTAAAAAGTAACGCAGCTTTATTAAATTTGGCTTTTGTAAAGCTTTAAGAATTTTAAAAAAAATGACAATCAAGTAATTACTGTTTGATTGTCATTTTTTTTAGGAAAAATAAAATCTCTAAATCCTTTGATTTCATGGCAAGCTATCTATTTTTACCAAATCATTTGACCAACAGAAAAAGAAGTTAATGCGTTGATAATCAAGTGAATCAGATTTAATGAATTAAAAAAATAACTTTAAACAGATATGTATCCAAACCTTTCCTACTTACTCCATGATTTAATCGGAACAGATCCAGACAATTGGACTTCGATTTTTCAAACTTTCGGATTGTTTATGGCGCTAGCATTTTTGTCAGCAGCATGGAATTTATATTCCGAATTGAGACGAAAAGAAAAGCAAGGTTTTTTAA
>Ga0115005_10000752_pt1 | contig 25099 bp, 18 predicted proteins | sample ArcOceMetagenome_FD_87163 | JGI IMG/M metagenome (GOLD analysis project Ga0115005, IMG submission 87163) | Marine eukaryotic phytoplankton communities from Arctic Ocean - Arctic Ocean - Greenland ARC118M Metagenome | ecosystem: Environmental > Aquatic > Marine > Oceanic | place: Arctic Ocean...
ACTCTTGTTTCATTAAACATATGAACTGTTTGAGTTGGGAAGGCAAATTCAATATCTAGCTCTTTTGCTAGTCTTAAGATATCAATCATTAAACGATGCCTTTCAGCAAGTTCTCTGGCGTAATCAGATGTATCCCAAGATACTTTCATCTGGATATCTAGGGAGCTTGCACCAAAGTTAACAAAATAGACATGAAAGCTATCTTTTTTTGTCCACCTATGATTAACAATAAGCTGTCGTATTCCTTCACAAAATGCCTCTATCTTCTCTGGAGGCGTACTATACTCAACTCCTAGGGTTGTTGATAATCGTCTAAATCTTCTTTTTCCTAAATTATTAATTGATCGATTCATTAATTCACCATTTGAAATACTAATCATTGAATCATCAAATGTTCTTATTCTTGTTGATCGAAAACCAACAACTTCGACAGTTCCTTCAATATCTCCCGCATTGATAATATCACCAATATCGAAAGGTCTATCGAGAACAAGCATTATTGAACCAAAAAAGTTTGCAAGAGTATCTTTTGCTGCAAATGCAAATGCTAAACCTCCAATTCCAAGCCCTGCTATTAAACTTGTAACATCAACTGTAAAAGATTTTAAGACAATTAAAAGACCAATCAAATAAACAACGATAAATGCTGTTTTAGTTATAAGAGGGACTAATATATCATCAAATCGAGATTCTGTTTTCAATGACTTTTGAACAAGTAAATAGCCCATAAGTTCAATAAGTCTATGAGAAATCCAGACAAAGACAAAACTCATTCCGATAATGAGAATTCTATTGATGATAGAATTAACTTCAATAGGAAGCTCTAGTAGAGGAAATGTTGTATTTAATGTAAAAAGAAAGACAAGTTTTGAAAAAGGAGTAATGGCTTTCTCTAAGTGTTGTGAAGAATTTGATTTAGATATAAGTGAGTAGTGTTTTACAAGAAAGTGAATTAAATAATAACTAATAAGTTCAGCAATAAAACTTAATATTAAAAGGATGACGATTCCAGGCCATTGCCAATTTTCTAAAATGAAGCTTTTCTCTTGCATTGAATAAGGCATTTTTTCTTTTAATAAATCGGCAAGAGAACTAAGTTCAATAACACCAGCAATATTCTTCGTATTTCGTAAATGTACTTTATATGTTTCAAGAGAATAAAATGTTTCTGGAGTGAAATACCATTCATCATCAAATTTACCGATTGAAATCTCTAATCTTCTCTCTTTTACTGTTCTTTGATCAAAGTACCATATGTTTTTTGTTGTCTCTGTGGGGATCTTATCTATTTCTACTTTTGCAATTTTATCAATAACTTTCATTAATAGATCTGCATTTCTCTTTTTAAGACCATTATCAATATTTATTTCTTTCCCAAATTTAAACGTTGAAATTGCTTTTTGATAATTCTCACTTTTATTTCCTTCATTCTTTTTGATCGCCACCATCGCAGAGAGATAAGTTTTCATGGTTGCTTGAGGATTTGCGGTACTTGAAGCAAGGGAGCTAAATGAAATTAATAAAGAGATGATAAATGTATTTATAAGCATGAAATATTCCTTTTTATTTAAAAACCATAGTAGAGGAGTTTTTTTAGAATGTCATATATTTTAGCCACCTATTGACAAGCCGAAAATGTGCACCATCTTATTAAAAGATTGAACAAAGGAGATTAAAATGAATAATTTTGATAAAGTGGTTTCAGGTTCACTAAATATTGCTCAGGCTAAGGCATTCGAAATGATGCACACTGAAATGACCCCAGTTCATCTTCTTTACGGCCTCTTAAAGAACCCTGACAGTTATTTATCTAAATCTCTCGTTGAGCATAACCAGCAAGTTGAAGATTTACTTACCCATCAACCTGTCGCAAGTAAACAAGTCGAAATAGAGAATATTAGACTCTCTTCCCATTTAAATTCATGGTTAACTTTGGCAGGAAGTGACTGTGTCAAAGCTGGTAAAGAGAAACTTTCGGAAAAGTTTCTTATAAAATTCCTTCCTCAATTTTTTCCAACTCTAAATATTGATTATTCAAAATTTTCAGATAGCGAAGAGGAAACAGAAGTACCGAGCTTTTTAGAAAACTTAAATGAAAAAGCTATGAATGGAAAGCTAGACCCTGTTATCGGAAGAACCAAGGAGATTAGGGCCGTTATGGAAATTCTTGGGAGAAGATCTAAAAACAACCCCGTTTTAGTTGGACCTGCAGGAGTAGGAAAAACAGCTATTATTGAAGGGCTTGCTGAAGCTATCGTTCAAGATAAAGTCCCTGACGTTTTAAAAAATAAAACTATTTATTCCCTTGAATTAGGCTCACTTGTAGCTGGAACTAAATACCGAGGTGAATTTGAAGAAAAAATTCAACATCTTTTAAAATTTTCTAAAAATGGAAATGGAAAATATATTATCTTTATTGATGAAATACATCAATTGATTGGCGCGGGAAAAACTGATGGAGCTATGGATGCTGCTAATCTACTAAAACCTGCACTCTCAAGAGGGGAGCTTCATTGTATCGGAGCTACAACAGCAGATGAATTTCAAAAATATATTTTAAAAGATCCTGCGTTAGAGAGACGTTTTAGGCCTGTTCCTGTGAATGAACCCAGTAAAGAAGATTCAATTGAAATCCTTATGGGGTTGAAACAAAAATTTGAAGCTCATCATGGAATTAAAATTACTGATGAAGCCATTTTTTCATCTGTTTTTTTATCAGATCAATATATTACTGATAAAAACCTACCCGATAAGGCAATTGATCTTATTGACGAGTCAGCATCTGCCTTGAAATTATCTGCAGAAGCAATGCCAGCAGAACTGGAGCAATTACAAGCGGAGATTCGTAATAAAAGAATTTTATTAAAAGTAGACTCGACTAAAGATTTAGTAAGTGAAATTGAGAAACTACAAAAAAAGTTTGATGAAAGTTATACTCACTGGGAATCTGAAGTTGGGGCACTCAAAAAAGTCGGAGAGATTAAAAATAGATTAGAGCAATTAAAGTTTAATCTTGAAAAAGCTCAGAGAGAGCAAAACTATGAAGAGGCATCTAAACTAAAATTCTCTCTTATTCCAGAAACAGAAAGAGAACTTAGTTCAATTGATATGAACTGGGAATTAAAAAAAGAGCATATTGCTGGAATTATAGCTAGACAAACTGGGATTCCAGTAGAAAAAATTCTACGCTCAAAACAAGAGTCTCTACTAAATTTAGAAGGTAAACTCTCAAAAAGAGTTTTTGGTCAAGTCGATGCTCTAAAAGAAATTTCAGATACACTCATTACTAGTTATGCAGGTCTATCAGATGAGTCTAGACCCCTAGGATCTTTTTTATTAAAAGGGCCGACAGGAGTAGGAAAAACTGAAACAGCTAAGGCATTAGCAGAAAATCTATTTGATAATGAAGAAAATATCGTTCGAATTGATATGAGTGAATATTCAGAGAAGCATTCTGTTGCCAAGCTCATTGGAGCACCTGCAGGGTATATTGGTTACGATGATGGGGGCGTTTTAACAGAGGCAATTAGAAGAAAGCCCTATTCAGTGATTCTCTTTGATGAAATCGAAAAAGCTCATCCTGACTTTTCAGATATTTTATTGCAATTATTAGACGATGGTAGATTGACTGATAATAAAGGAAGAACTATTAATTTTAAAAATACAATTGTTCTTTTGACAACTAATTCTAAAAATATTGAATTAGACTTTAAACCTGAAGTACTTGGAAGACTAGATGGGGTATTAGAATATCACTCCCTTGGAAAAACAGTCATGAAAAATCTTGTGGATAAACAAATTAGTCTTCTGGAGAGAAGATTAAAATCTCAAAATATAAGTATTCATTTAACAAATGAGGTTCAAGAAAAGATTGCTGAACTCGGTTATGATCCTACCTATGGGGCAAGACCGCTACAAAGTGTCTTTAATAAATTAATTATTAGACCTTTATCCAGAATGATTATTGCTAATAAACAAGAATATAAGTTATTTTCTTTTTCAATAAAAGAGGATGAGATTTTTTTAGAATCTTCAAACTAAAAACTCAAAAGTGGAAAATTGCTCCTCTCTTGACTCAAATTCGGGATGGAATATTGTGTTAAGAGACGATTTTTTTACTGAGGAGCTAGATTGTGGATGACTTAAAACTTGTTATTATTCCTTGTAGAGAGCCTGTACCCTCTGAATGTCACACTATTTATAATGATTCTTATGAGTTATGGAATTTAGTTTGGAGCGAAACTCTAAAAGAGCTTGATGGGATTGAAAAACTTCCTTCTAATGAATTCACACGTTTTGATTTTGCCTCAGTGATTCTAGACAAAGGGAAGCCGATTTCCCTTATGTGCTATACATCAGTTGATATGGGACTTAAGCCTCGACGATTTGATTCATGGTTTGATTCATGGCCGTCAGAGATTCTAGAGCGGCAAAAAGAAAGAGATGGTCTTGGACTTATTGCTGCATGGTTTTGCACTCATCCTGATTATCGTAAATCCAGTCAAGTTTCTTTAAATTTTAATGTGACCCAAGTTCTTGCTGAAGTTTTTGGTAAAATTATTATTTCTGACTCTTATAATGTGGGTTATGGAATGACTCGAAATAACCGTAGTGTAGGTCAGTACAGTGTTAATATTGGTGGTGAAGTCATTGCGAATGCGAATGCTCATAATTGTGATGTGAGCTTAGTTTTATTTGAACCTGAAAAAATATTCTCTAAACAATTTAGTTATTCTGCTGAACTCAAATACCTCTGGAAAAATAGAGTTGATTTTAGATGTCTTGGAACTGAACGTAAACAAAGGATAAGTAATGAACGCAAAACTAAAAAAGCAGCTTGATGAATCTAAGAAGTTTTTTGATTCTCTCCCTTGGGAGGAAGAATCTTTTTATAGTGATTTTCTGGCCCAAACTTATTTCTTTGTTTGTCAGTCAACAAGGTTACTTGCGAAATCAATTTCAACTTTTGGTGTTGATAGAGATTTTTTATACAAAAGATTTGTTGCTCATTTAAAAGAAGAAAATTATCATGAAAAACTTGCATTAACGGACTTGAAAAATATTAACTTGAACATAGCAGACTTCTCTGAGAGTCCTTTTACAAAGACTTTTTGGGAGTCGCAATACTATAAAATTGATATCTCGCGAGGCACTAGTCTTTTGGGATATATTTTATTTTTGGAAGCAATTGCAGTTCATTGCTTTGATGATAGCTATGAATTAGTTAAATCAAGATACGGTGCTAAGTCTGCTAATTTTATGCGAGTTCATATCGATGAAGACCCAAGTCATTTGGATCAAGCACTAGAGCTTATTAATTCTCTTAGTGATTTAGAGCAAGAAATGATATGGGAAAACTTCGATCAGTCCGCCGAGATTTATCATTCCATCTTATTGAAAATATTTACTAAGGTTAAGCATTTATCTAATGTTGCGTAATTTGTTGCTGATTTATATGACTTGATGTATATAAAATTATGCAAAATACTAATTTTTTACATTCGTTAAATAAAATGAAATCTAAAATCCAAGCATATGGATATAAATTTGATGATTCATGTGCTTTTGATAAAAAGGGTTTAGATCAAATAGAGTGTATTGATAGTGAACAACTTGATTTGATTCAAAAATCTATGGAGTCATATACTAAAATCATTTCAAATGAAATAGTTGAAAGTGAGTCTCTAACTGATTTAAATATTCGTCATTTAAAAATGTTTTTAAAGATGCATTCATTAAGAATTAGTGATAATTTTTTTGATAATCTAGAGTCTGATCATATTGTAGAGGTCTATGCTAAAAACCATCAACAAATCTATCGTAGTGTTAATTTTTTTGGTTTATCAAGTTATGGACTTGAAGCTTTAACTTTTGTTGCATGGGATCAATTGTTTCATAGAGCACCAGGGGAGTTTGAAAAACTTTTTAAAATTATTGATATTGTTATGAGTAATGAATTAGATTGTCTTTCCCCTCCTGATTTTAGTCATAAGCTAATCGAAATTAAAACAAATAGTGAATTTAAATACACCCTTATAAAAGCAGGTTGTGTTTTTGATGAAGAAACGGACGGGGTAATGGGTTACGTTTCAATTATTAAAGTAAGAAAAGCATCACATATTAGACTCCTTCAGTAGAAGGCAATTAAAAGAATAGGGTAATTGACCAATTATGCTATTAAGAATATACTGTGAAAAATAGAATAAAATAATGAATTGGAGATATAATGTATAGAAAGCAGGTAGTTGGATTGGCATTAAAATTATTAAGAATTAAATCAGGATATAATCAACAAGATGTTTCTGAGGCAATTGAAATAACTCAAGGGACTTTGTCAAAAGTAGAAGTTGGTTTACTTGATTTAAATGCATCCCAGCTATTTAATATACTTGAAGTTTATAAAATAACTCCTAATAAGTTTAAGTCATATATGGATGATTTACTCTCAAAATGTGAAAAAGAGTTAACAGACGAATTTATAAAAATAACACTACAAAATCAAAGAGCTGAATTCAAGAAAGCGAAAAAACAGATAAATTCGAGTTCTAGAGTCGCTTAATATCTTTTAGTTAATGACAGTTAAATGATGTAGAGGGAATCGTAAGGTGAACTCAGTATATCCTATACGTTCATAATTAATATTTATTCCCGCTTTTTGAAGGTCCTGATAGAGTTGGTATAAACCGAAGCCTGAACCACTGGATTTGTCAGTAGTACATGGCTCTTTAAATATTTTCTCTTGAGTTTCTTTTGTTAGTCCCGGACCATTATCAGAAATAATTAAATAATAACCTGTTGGATGAAGCTTTTCTTTAATCATAATCTTCGGTTTAGAAGTTCCCTTAAGAGCTTTCATACTATTGGTAATTAAGTTTGCTATACATCGGTTGAGTAGTGTTTTATTTAGTTTGATTATACGTGAGCTGCTCACAGAGTTACTAAAATCGACATCTAGATCTAAATTGCTTTCTTTAATAATTAAATAAGTTTCTTCGATACTGCTTTTTAAATTTATTTCTTCTAGATGTTGATAGACATCAGCATCGCTTTGTAGAAATTGATAAATATTAGAAGCTAGGTCATCAATTTTTGAAACAGAAACTAGTCCTTTGTTGGCAAAATTACTGATGACTTTATTTTCATCTTTATTTACTTTTTTTATCCCTTCAAAGGCAATCTGACATACATTTAAATAATTTTTACTATCGTGGGCCATTGTTCCAGCGAGTTGTCCAAGGGATTGCATTTTTTTATTTTTTTTATTATCTTCTTCAATTGTGATTATTTTTTTATTAAATTGGTTTAAAACGGATGCATAATTAACTAATTGATTTAAATCCTGTGATTTAAATGGAACACGTAATTGCCCATTGAGTTTTTTATTTAGAATTGTTTCATCATTTTCCTCTCCAGTTTGGTAAGAAAAGATATTTAAATATTTACTTGTTATTTTGGGTGCAAAAGATTCTGCTATATTATTTTCCACTAATACGGTGGAGTGATTAGGTATTTTTTCAACATCTTTGATAATTTTATGCTCTATGCCTATTTTATCCATTTTTCTCGATATATAACTAATAAGTGCATTATCCTCACCAAAGATATAAATTGGAGAGTGACTGTCATTAATTGCATTTTGATTATTAAGTAAAAACATGTTATTCCTTTTGGAATAATAGTATATTGAAAAATTATCTCGAGTCAATTTAGTTTTTAAATAAAATTCTAAAAATACAGTCTAAGCCCTGTTCCTGTACCTTTTATTTGACGCTCTTCAGTAGTTCCAGTTGAAATCGGAGTAAACTTCAGGTTTTCTTCAAATTGATAAATAAATAATCTTAGGAATGCAAAATCAATAAAGGCCCCCCATTGGGATCTTGTCGATTCCATTTCTGCTGTGTGAGCGCTATTTTCAGCCTTGTTATAATTTCTGTATCTTCCATCAAAACCAAAGAAAGGAACAAGATAGAGAGAAATATCACCACCGTAGAAACTCTGAGTAAATTGTTCATCTAAATCATTATCACCACTAAATTTTCTACTACCATAAGAGAAGATTAAATGGGTCGACTGAAGGGATGAGCCTATAATTCGAAGACTTAAGGCCCCCTCAGATTGGGAATAAATTTTATCATAGTCTTCAAATCTTGCCACTAATCCTAAAAAACCAACATAGGCACCAACTTCAGTTGAATGGCCTTTTGATATTTCATTCAAATTATTTGCCGTGTCTGCATCGAAACTAACTCCAGCATAATCTGCATAAAACTCAAAAAATATTTCATCCCCACCTAGGTTCATTGAGAGCCACTGGTCTTGAAGACGCATTTTTTCTTTTTGGTAAAACCAACTTGATAAAGACCATTGTTCAAACTTTTTCTTTTCAAGTTTACTATCGACATACTCCCAGACTGTTTGAGATTGAGCATAGAGTGATAAAGAAAAAGATACCATGATAAAAAAGATAATTGTTTTCATTAAATTTCTCCAAACCAATAATTAAGTTCTTTTTGAATTTCATTTTTAACTTCAGGGCTAAACTTATTTCCATCAAGAGAGATAAGATTTAACTTACGAAATTGTTTTATGGTTTTTATAGGAAGCTTTTCGAGTAAGTTTCTATCTATATAGATTCGTTTTAAGTGAATAAGCTTTGATAGGTTTTCTGGAAAGAGGGTCAGCTCATTATCATTTAAATTTAATATCTCTAGTGAGTCTAGATGTTCTAAGTTTTTAGGTATTTCTGATAAATGATTATGATTAAGAAAAAGAGTTTTGATATTTGTTGTAAGCGGTAATTCAATTTTAAACTCTTTAATATTACACTGACTTAAATTTAAAGAGTTGAGTTTTGGAAGTTGTAGAATCGATGAGGGAATAACCTCAATATTTTGTGCATTGATATAAAGTGTTTCAAGATTATTTAAATTTGATAATGAATGATTTAAACTCTCAATTTGTAAACCTTGGATATAGAGAGTTTTAAGATTTTTTAAAAAGGAAATTTCTTTTGGGATTTCAGATTTTTTTAAATTTAATTTTAAAGTTGTTGCATCGTCAATATTATTGAGGGCAGCAGCAAGGCTTTTAAAATTTGCCATTTATAGATCCACACTTCCAGGGATACCTAAAAAGTAGAGAATACTTGTCATAGGTCCATGACTCATTTGTTGTTTTGCCGTCTTTTTGACAATTTCTTTTGCATGAAAAGCAATCCCTAAGCCGGCTTTGGCAAGCATTTCGAGGTCATTAGCCCCATCACCAATAGCAACGACTTGTTCTAAATTTATATTCTCTTGTTGAGATATTAGTTCAACGAGCATTGCCTTTTTTTCAGCATTGATAATTGAGCCTTTAACATTACCTGTTAGGATTCCATTTTGAATCTCAAGTTCGTTCGCAAAAGCATAGTCAAGGCCTAGTGTTTCTTTGAAGTAATTTGCAAAATAATTAAATCCTCCGGAAATAATGGCCACTTTATAACCTAGTTTTTTTACAGTTTTAATAAATTCCTCAACTCCATCTGTCAGTTTGATAGACGAGCGGATATCTATAAGTTCTTTCTCTGATAATCCCTTAAGTAGAGAAACTCTTTTTTTAAGGGAAGAATCAAAGTCAAATTCACCATTCATCGCTTTTTCTGTGATACTGTGAACTTCCTCGTAAACACTATGTACTTTGGCCATTTCATCAATAACTTCGGATTGAATAAGAGTTGAATCCATGTCAAAAACAATAAGCCTTTTATTTCTTCTCCAGACATTGTCTTTAAGGAGTGCCATATCCGTTTTATGCAAGTTTGATAATTGGATAAGCTCAGCTTTAATTTCTTCCCAGTTAATTTTCTGAGACTGGGCAGTTGTCATGATATCGAGTGCTGTAAAGGTTGTTTGAGTAATATTTTCAATTCTTTGAATATTAATATTATTTCTTGCTAGAACTGAAGAGATATCTGCTAAAAAAGAAGGTTTGATCCCATCTAGTCTTACACAACTTAAAATATATTTATCTTCAATTTTTTTGATCTCATCTTCAGTGTCAATAATTTGATAATGAAGCTCAGTATGATTTCTATGTGCAATCTCAGTTAGTGCTTCAACTAATTTCGATTCTGCTAGATCTAATTTTAAAATAAAACTAAGAGAAAGAAGCCCATGGGTAATTGATTGTCCCATATCAATCAGTTCTACATTTTCTTCGGTAATTCTCGTCATTAGTTCGGCTGTTATACCAGGGTGATCTTTACCATTGATTGTAAATAGTACGAGATTAAGATTCATGGGATTCCTTATTCTTTTTGCGCATTTTTTTTTGAAATCGACTCATTTTTAATTTTGTAATCATATTAAATGTGTAATGAGTTGCAGACCAAAGGGATAATATACAAGCAGAATAAATAAGGACATGTCCAATTAAAGGAAGTGGTAGAGAGTACCAATTTTCATTACACATAAGTAAGGGGATACCTACCATTTGTGCAGCCGTTTTCCATTTTCCAATTTGATTAACAGGAACATTCACGCCTTCGTTGAGAGCTAAAAGCCGTAGAGATGTCATATACATTTCCCGGAGAACAAGAATAATGACAATAAAAACATTTATTCTATTTAGGGCCAAAAGCATAATTAAGCATGAGACGGTTAAAAATTTATCTGCAATAGGATCAAGAAATGAGCCAAAGACTGTGACAATTTTTCTTTTTCTTGCAATATATCCATCTAGAAAATCAGTAAAAGATGCAAGGGCGAATATCCATGCTGCGCTCCAACCTAGAGCTGATCTAGCATCTTCAAAGGCTGGATAGTCTGCTGAAGAGATGAAAAGCAAAAAGAGAACTAGTGGGATAAGTAAAACTCTTAATATAGTTAATCGATTTGGTAGGTTATTGATCTCTAGGTCTTCAAATAAATTATGTTCATACTTTTGCATGAAAATAATTTAACATAATAATTTATCATATGCATCAGTGTTTACATTAATTTTCCTTTATATGGATCGTGTCATTAAGAATTTTCCTACTAATTTAATTTTTTTAAATGAATTATAATAATAAAAAAAAGGATAATTATGCAGAGACATTTAAATTTAGTTAAAAGTGATTTTGAGTTATTAGAAAAAAAGGTTCTTCCAAGATTTCCTTTTTGTTTTTTAACATTTAAATCTTCTAAGAATCAAAATCTTGTTTTTGAAGTAAAAGATATATCGAACTCAGGGATGCAGTTAGGTCTGAAGCTTGGAGACCATCAACTTGATAAAGATCATACGATTCATGGCCTAATGCATTGGGGAAAAAGAGAATTAGAAGTTTCAGGTACAATCAAATGGATTACACCTTTGCGTGTTGGAGTTGAATTTTCACATAGCACTAGTCAAAAGCACGCTGTTGAAGATTTTTTAGAAATGTCTCAGGTGGCAAAAGAGTTAAAGCCCGTTCATAAAATGGATTCCGGAGTTGATATTCCCGTTAAGCTTAAGTATTGGTTAAGGGCAGATGGTCCTGTTGAATTATTTATTTGGCAACATAATGATGGAGAATACGAGAGGTTTCAAGTTTTAATGATGGAAAATTTTATCGAATGGGAAGATGGAAAAGGGATTAAAACAGCAAGAGTTCTTTCAAAAAGAGATATTGATACACCACTTATCACTGAAGATGAGTATGTATTTAAAATTGATGAACATATAGATAATGAGAAAGTGCTAAAAGCAACAAATTTAGTCTTAAACCTTGAGTCTCAACAGCTTGATGAGTCAGTAGTCAATTTCATCCTAAGAAAATTAAAAAATTCGTAAGATATTATTCTATTATATTGAAGTTTTATTCTGACACGTTAGAATAAGATAGAACTTAACGAAAGGATAAAGAGTGAATAGAAACTTGGCACTAGAATTTGTACGTGTAACTGAGATGGCAGCTATTGCTTCTGCGAGATTGATGGGTAGAGGGGATGAGAAGGCCGCAGATAAAGCTGCAGTAGATGCTATGAGATCAATGCTTGACTCTGTTGAGTGTAATGGACTCGTGGTTATTGGAGAAGGTGAGAGAGATGAAGCTCCTATGCTTTTTATTGGTGAAAAAATTGGAACTGGAAACGGTCCTGAAATTGAAATTGCTGTTGATCCTCTAGAGGGAACAACAATTTGTGCAAGAGGTGGGTATAATTCTATTTCAGTAATGGCGATTGGAGAAAAAGGTAATTTAATGCATGCTCCAGATACTTATATGGATAAAATTGCAGTCGGACCTGAAGCCAAAGGTGTCATCGATATTAGAGTCAGTGCAACTGAAAATTTAAAAAGAATCGCTGCTGCAAAAAAATGTAGAATTCAAGATTTAACGGCGATTGTTCTTGATAGACCAAGACATAATGATTTGATTGCGGAATTAAGAGAAACAGGTTGTCGAATTAATCTTATCGGTGATGGAGATGTTTCAGCGGCTATTGCAACGGCATTACCTGATTCAGGTATTGATGTTTTATTCGGTATTGGCGCAGCTCCTGAGGGAGTTATTTCTGCTGCAGCTCTGCGATGTTTAGGCGGTGATTTTCAAGGTGTTTTAAAGCCACGAAATGAAGAAGAAATTATTCGAGCAAAGCATATGGGAATTGATGATATAAACAAGGTGTTTCAGTTAGAAGAGCTTGCTTCAGGTAACGTTATGTTTGTTGCCACTGGAGTCACTGATGGTAATCTTCTTGAGGGTGTTAAGTTCAAACCTTGGGGAGCCACAACTCATTCTTTAGTTATGAGAAGTGAGTCAGGAACAATTAGACATATAAGTGCAGAACATCACTTTGATAAAAAACCAAAATATTAATAAAAAAGGATATAAAAATGGCGAAGGCTAGTAAAACTGTTGTGATGAAAGCATCAAAAGATTCCATCATGAGTGTTCTTAAAGATTATGAATCATATATTGATTTTATGGATGGAGTTTCTTCAGTTGAAGTTAAAAGTAGAGATGGCTCACATGTTAAAGTAACTTATGGCCTAAATATCATTAAAAAATTCTCTTATACAATTGATTTAACCGAGGCAGATAATGAGCTATCATGGGTTCTTGATTCAGGTGATTTATTTAGTACAAATTCTGGTTCTTGGAAATTAAAAGATCTTGGGGATGGAACCACTGAAGTTGATTATTCTGTAGAAGTCGATATTAAAGTTAAAATGATAGGTACCGGAATGATCGTTAAGAAACTAACTGAAGTTCAATTACCAATAATGTTAAAAGCGGTAGAGCAAAGAGCAAAATCTAAATAGGAGCCTTTATGGCAGAAGATAAAGAGGAAAAAGGAATTGCAGATCTTTTTAAAAAGGTTGTGAGCACAGGTTTAAGTGCTGCCTTTATGACTGAAGACGCCATTAAGAACGTTTTGCATGATCTACCAATTCCCAAAGAAATTGTGAACGGCCTAGTTCAAAATGCTAAAAATACAAAAGATGAGTTTATCAGCTCTGCCAAAGGTGAATTAAAAGAATATTTAAAGAAATTTGATGTTTCAAAAGAGATTGATCGTATTATTGAAAACTATGATATTGAGATTAATGCAAAAATTAATTTAACTCCAAAAGATAAAAAAAATAGTAAAAAAAATAAATGAATCAATTATATGAAAATTTTAAAACACTAAAAAATTTAGTTGTTAAGCAGTCTAACTTACTCGCAGTTTCAAAAAATCATCCCCCTCATCTAATTGAAGAAGTTTACTCCTTTGGGCAAAGAGATTTTGGGGAAAATAAGGTTCAAGAATTAATTGAAAAATCTATTGAACTATCACATCTAGATGAAATAAAATGGCACTTTATAGGATCACTTCAAAAAAATAAAATCAATAAGCTTTTAGAGGTTAAACATTTAGTCGCGATTCACTCCGTTGATAGCATTGAGCTTTTGGAGAAAATACTGAGTAAAAAGATATCAAATAAAATAGGATTATTTTTACAAGTGAATACATCAAATGAAGCCGAAAAATCTGGCTTTGAAGATATTTCAATGCTTCATAATGCTGCAGAATTAATTCTAAAAAATTCTTCATTTATTCTTCAAGGATTAATGACTATTGGGAAAATTCGAACTGATAACTTTCAAGAAGACGCTAAAAAATCTTTCAGCTCTCTTGTCGATATAAAAAATATTTTAGATCAAAAGTATGATCTAGATTTGGAATTATCCATGGGAATGAGCCAAGATTTTGAAATTGCAATGAGATACAACTCAAGCTGGGTGCGTCTTGGATCATCACTGTTTGGCGAGAGGTTATGAAAATATTACAATGAGATTTAATTTTCATTCAATAAGATTTAAATTCAACATAAAAAATTGATACGCCTTGGGAGGCAATATGTCAGATACCGTTAGAAAAGTTCCAGAGTTAAGTTTATTAAGCTATGTAAATGGAAATCCAAATGAGCAAGCACAATTTGTGAAAGAGCTATTTACAGGCATTAAAGACTATGGATTTATTATTCTCACTGATCATACAGTTGCTCAAGATGTTATTGATGAAGGTTATAAGGCCGTACAAGAATTTTTTGCACTTAGTGAAGAGAAAAAGAAAGAATACGTTTGCCTCGAGGGTGGTGGACAAAGAGGATATACAGCTTTTGGTACTGAACATGCAAAAGATTCACCCTATAAAGATCTAAAAGAATTTTGGCATGTGGGTCGCGAAGTCTCTGATGATCACAAATTTAATAAGTATTATCCAAAAAATATTTGGCCATCTGAAATAAAAGGATTCGAAGAAAATCTTCAAAATTTATATAATGAACTTGATAAAACATCTTTCTATCTATTAGAAGCACTTGGAAAAGCACTAGATGTCTCTTCCACTTATTTTTCAGACATGATTGATACTGGAAACTCAATTTTGAGAGCTATTCATTATCCCCCAGTTGGAGAAGCACCTCCAGTTGGATCAGTAAGAGCAGCTGCTCATGGTGATATAAATCTTATTACTATTTTAATGGGAGCTACTTCATCAGGCTTACAATTACTCGATCGTGATGGAACTTGGCTTGATGTAGAAACAAAACCAGGCCAGCTTGTTGTTGATTCAGGGGATATGATGTCTAGAATTACAAATGAAGTTATTCCTGCAACTATTCATAGAGTAATTAATCCTGAAGATTCAAAATCGGCTAGATTCTCGATGCCATTTTTTGTTCATCCACATCCTGAAGCAATGCTTGAGTGTATTCCAAGCTGTATAGGGGATGGAGCTAAATTTCCACCAGTTTCAGCCCATGAATCTTTAATGGAGAGATTAAGAGAAATTGGTTTAAAAAAATAATTTACAGGTGTTTTCTAAAGGCAACACCTAAAGTGTAATTTGTGAGATTTGTTGTAAGATCGATATCACTGGCAGTGGATTCATCTAATCTATAAGATTCAAAACCTGTACTAAATTCCGCATCATAATCTTTATTTATGGGAAGAGCTAACGAGATTTTTGTGGATGGAATCATTACTGCATTTCCAAAAATTGCCTGGCCTGATGTTTCAGTCCTTGATTGACCTATCCCAAACCCAAGACTAAGTCCTATTTGAGAATTATAAAAATTCTCCATTGGATCAAAGTGATAACGTCCTTCAGCAATAGCTAAAAATCTTTGATTAATGAAGCTTGCATCTGCAATATTTATGATCTCTTTTGAATAGCGTACTCCATATCCGAAGGACCAATTCATACTTAGTTCTTTATGATAAAGTGCTGCAAACTCATAACCTCCACGATCCGTATTTTGAGTTTCTGATTCAGAAGTTGATTCTGAAAGGCCCTTTGAGAAGCCTAGCATGACTTCCATTGATCGTCTGGGTGAATAGATCTTATCTTTAATATAGCGACGTTTAATTTTTTCAGGTGTTAGGGTCCATAAATATTCTTCAGCATCATACATTGTGACAATTTGTCCTCTCGTAAAGGGGACATCTGTAAAATCATTTTCAATTTCCCACTGAGTAAATTCACCAGTAATAGTGATGGCCTTGGCAATGATGCTTACATTATCAGAAGTGAAAGTTCTTTTTTTTCCTTCAATAATTTCATTCTCTTTATGATTCCGAGTTATGAATGTCTGTTTTTCTTTGGAGAGTCCTTGAATAACAACAAGCTCATAGCCATAGGACACGTTGAGCATCGTTAAAAATATGATGAATGTTAAAAATTGATATAACATAGATAAATGCTATCATATTTGATTTCTAACTCAAATCAATGGTAAAAAAGTATTCTGAGTATTTTAGTTTTTATGGTGCAGAAACATAAGGAATCATATGGTTCTTGCCAGAGTTTGTACCAGTTGCGCTTAGGGTTGTATTTGATACATTTAGTATTCCATTGATTACTTTAGCATCAAGTGAAATAGATCCACCACCATCATCAACATGAAAGGCTAGAGGAATAATGTCGTTTGTATTTTCACCACTAACAGAGCCTGCAGTTCCAATTGTTACATCTTTTAATACATCACCAAGACCTATTTGAAGATTAAATACGGTATCAGTTCCTGCTGTTAATAACTTCATACATTTTGCTTCATTTTGCGCATCAGCAGAGTCATAACTACAATCAATCAAAGGAGTTGCTCCTGTGATATTGAGTAGGTAAGCATCATAAAATGTATCAGCATCAGCATCAACCACTACTGCCATTAGTAATTGGTATTCAGTTGGGCCTGCAGTTATTGCGTAGTTATCAATCTCAGAGATTAAACTAAATCCAGAATCGAGATCAAGATAAACCGTAGCACCTGCTAAGTTAAAATCCCCTGAACTTGAATCAGTTCTTGCGTAAGAAATTCTATTATTAGCATTTAATCCAGTAATAAAGGCAGAAGGTTCAAAGTCTGTTGTCTCATGACTAACAGCAACTCTTAAATTTGTTACCCCTGTATCACTAAATATATTTGTATTTGCCTCTTGTAGGGCATTTGAAGAATTATATTCATACACAGCAATATTTCCCGTTGAGTTGGATTTTACTGCTAGGATCATTGTATCGTTATCATCAATATCATTAGCTAAATCAAGAGATGGGAGAGTTCCTGATAGGAGAGTCTTCGTTGGATTTGAATCTACGATTCTTGTATTTAAATCTCCCTCTAAAACAGAGATTTTATATTTATTTGCTCCAGATTTTTCATTATCAATATAAGGAAGAACCCATTTTTGAGTCGTTTGATTAACCATAATGGAGCCAATTTTATTTGCACCAACTGAACCTTCTAAGAAGTCGTCTTCAACAATTCCGTGAAGAGTGACAATGTTTCCACTTGAACTTGCAGTTATTCCTTGAAGTTCTTGCTCTGTAGAGGCATTAATAGCTGCTGCTAAGTTAGTCGCAGTATCTGTTGCAGTTGTACAAGTCGAAGTTGGATTACAGAAATCTGTTCCGCCTATCAAATCAGCTGACCCACCTAAGAGTCCATTAAAGTTTATAGACATAGCTACATTATTTGCTGAGTTTGTGATTGTTATTTCAGTTTCACCAGTCGATACATTTATCGCCTCTGGGTCCATTCCTCCACCAGTGATAATGATATTATCAGTAAGATCATTATACCCAGGGTCCCATCCAAATTTTCCAGAATGAACAAAGCCTGTTTTTCCAGAACTAATATCAATTCTTCTAATGTGAACTTCATCCACACCTGAGATTGGAGTCATATAGGCCAAATATAGTGCGCCATTAACAGAATCACCTGTTAAGGATAGGTTAGTGACTTCATTGGATGTATACGAGCCATCAGTTGATGCTGGAAATTTAATTGATGCAAGCTCATTTGTTATTGTCACTGCACCTCTATCTCCAGAGCCAGCTTTTGTTCCATCACTTGAAGTTACAATTTTATCAATAATGATTTCATTATTAATACTTACATAAGCTGTATATGTTACAACTGGATCAACAGATGTTGGATCAATCCATGTGCTAAGAAGACCATTTGAAGTATAAGATGCAGGGTTAACATTATAGAGTTGTCCTTGCATCATATTTGAATAAACAGTTACATTCCAAGAAAGTGCTGCTGAAATTCCACCAGCTCCATCATAGGTTGAGTCGAGAGTATTATAACTACAGGTTACAACTCCTGTTGTTGCAGAAGATGCATTCTTTGCTGTTCCTGTCGCATCTACTCCATCATCTCCAATACATAATTTTAATTTTATTGCGAGACCTTGAGTGGCATCCGCTTCAGTGTAATTGAGTTCAGTTCCTGGACTCCAGCTAAGGACTTTACTTGTCGCTCCGTCAATTGCATTCCAAGTTGTTCCTGCATCTTGAGAGAATGCCCATTGGTATTTTATCGTATTACCATCAGCAGTTGATGCATCAGTAATTGCACCTGGATCAATAGATAATGGAAAACCTGAGAAGGCAATAAGTGAAGTTGCAATAGTTGGATTAAAATTAGCTGAATTAAACACAGGATCTGGATTATAATTATTTGTAAAAATTGTGATTATTTGTTCCGCAGTTGCGCCATCCGTATCTGTTACAGAGACTTTATAATAAACATCTGCACTAGCAGCACCTGTTACTGCTTTTTGACTAACCTGATGATTGATGGCAGTAACTCTTGGATTTGTGTTATTTGTACTGTTAACTGTTACAGTTTGGAGAACTGGAACGACTGTACTCGCACAAGCAACATCATAACATCTCTCAATTTTAATTGTATGAGAGTCTCTTTCAGGATCATCAATTTGTACATGAAATTGAATAATATCATTTTCTGTCACAGTAGGGGTTACATTATCATCTAATGTTAATGCCGTTCCTGGTGTGACTTGAGTTGATACCCAAGATAAAGTCGTATCTGCAATCTTTGCTGCATCGTTAGCTGCAAAACCATTTACAGCTATTCCTGAATTATAGTTTAAGACTGAATTTATATTCCATGTAACAGTATTGGAATCTTTTTCTACGACAGCATAGGGACTTTGTTGATCTGTCACTTTTGCCGTTAAGGTATAGGTTTTTCCTGTGACACTGACAGGCCCAGTTAAATTATAAGGATTAATTGTAACAGAACAAATATATCTTGAAGCGGAGTTTGACTCAGTAAAATCTTCAAAACAATCACTATTAGAGTTTGCACTAGTTGATCCATCTAGAAGTTCACCGTTTAAATAAAATTGAACTTTGAAATATTGATAATCAGTTGTGAAGTCAGTTGGATCATAATCATCATCTTCAACTTCAATAGCAACATCAAATGATGTAGAATGAGTAATTGTACAATTTGAAAAAGTTGATGCACTTTGAGTCGAACAACTAATATTTCCTCCAGCACCAGTTGCATTATAATCGATTTCAATTGAAGGAGCTGTATTGAGAGGTCTTGCTCTTATTTGCCAAACTTTTCTATCAATTTCAGTCATTCCATTATATTTCGCTCGATTTGAATTTCCTGTATAACCATCATAAACAACAGCAGTAATTGTGTGTGATTCAACAACAGTTGCATCAACGAGATCAATGTCAAAAGTAGAGACAATATCTCCTAAACATAAAGCAGTACCATTTGTTGTAAATTGATTATTTGGAATCGCTTGAGAGATACCGGGAATTAAGACACCATCTTTTAGAAAGTCTATAAAGACTCCATCTCCATTAACACCAGTAACATCACTTACACTCATACAAAAATCTATAGCATCAAGAGTTCCATCAGCATTCGTATCATAAAGAAATCCGCTTGAGCCAATGGCCGTACCATTTAAAGAATGAACAAGTGCAGCTGCATTAGGAGTTGTCGTTCCATATAGGCCAGAACTTGCAATGGATGAGCTTGTAAAGTTTGGAAGATTATTAGTAATGGTCCAAGTATAAGTTGAATAATTTAAATTTGTTATGTTTTCGCTTAAAACAAGTTGAACTGAATAAACACCAGCTCCTGCATAGTAACTTGCACTACTAGTAGGATCAAATGAGAAAGAAAGAGCTTGAGACGTACTTGAGAAAACTCCCGATTGTCCCGCAATTGCAGATCCATTAACATACCATTGATAATTAACACTTGCTATTGCATCTGGATTATTTGCTGTTGAAGAAATATTGACTGCACTTCCAGTTGTCGTTGTTGTAAAAGGAGTTGCGGTAATGCCTGTTACTGTCGGAGTAGTATCAGTTGTTACACTTACGGTCCAACTTCTAGAATCATAAACTTCAGATCCAGTTGAGCTTAGAAGTTGAATTTCTAAGATATATGTTCCTGCAGCAAAGCTTATATGATTAAAAGTTATAGAAGTTCCAGTTCCTAAAAGGAGAACTGTTCCATTAGGTTGAGTTAAATTCCATCTTATTTGGTATCCAGCACTGTAGGGATCAGAGACTGTAACGGCATGGGTTTTTGAAGGATCAGACTTTGAAATTGCATAGGAGCTTGATGGTGTAATGTTAGCAATACTAACAGTTGATTTACCAGCACCAAGGGTTGCTACACATTTTCTTTTAGTTGCATCAAAGGCTTCGTTACTTCCACATTGAGTTGTTTTCTCTTGTGGTAAACACGAGACAAATAATACAAATAAAATCATGTAAATAAATTTAATATTCTTTTTCATTTTCCTAATTCCCTAATCATTTATCGGAGTTAAAAAAAAGAAACTTAAAAAAGTTTTTGTCCGATATATTATTATCTCATACTGTCAGGTACTAAACGTAAAATCAGTGAGTTAATGTCTATGAGATAGGAAAAATGTCATTTATTTAGGGCAATAATTAAACTTAAGTATATGTTATTTTGGAGATTGTTAAAAAGCACCCATAATTCCACAACTTGAATTCTGATTTCCTGCAACTGTGTCAACTTGGCAATGTAGAATGAATTTGGAAGATCCGCCATCGATGATTTCTATATCATTGGTGTTTCCAGTACTGAGGTGATAATCAAAAACATCAGGAAAATCTTGGACAGATGTTGCTTTATAAATATCTGCAACGGCACCACCATGATAGTAGACGCTAAATCCTGCGACAACACCACCAGTTAGGATATCGTTCGATACAATATCAATATACCCATCTCCATTTATATCAGAGAGATCAAAATCAACATTTGTGTTATTTGTTTTTAAGGTAAGAACATCTACTGCTTGATAGAGACCTACGAAATAATTATTTTGATTCTCATAAACATAAATCGTATTATTCGTTCCATCATTTGCAAGTACCACCATATCTTCAAGGGAGTCACCTACGACATTTGCAAATTTAATTTCTTTAATCGTTCCATTATTTGGAATATCAAGTCTTGGAGAACAAGAAGTTGAAAAACTTGTTCCATTTCCAAATAGGCCACAAATTCGATTCGTACCATTGGAATCTCTATAACCTATGATGATGTCCTGATTACCATCTCCATCAGAATCAAAGTTCTTTACAATAGATACATCTGCCTGAGAAGAAAGATCAAGTCCACCTGTAGCTTCACTATTGACACTATAAGGTAGCGTCGCTGATGCCGTTACTGATGATAAACTATTTCCATTAATATCAAACTGATCTATGGTAATGGCCCCTGCATCATATTGAACAACTCCAACAGCAGTAGTGATACCTGTGGTCAGTGGAACAATTGCTTTTGTGCGGCCTGCACTTGAGATGATAACTGTTGTCGATTCAGAATCAGTTGTACTTTGAGATCGTAATGTTGTCGTTGAGCTATTAACCCATAATACACCGGCTTTTAGAGAGTCATATTGAATTCCACTAACTGCTATTGCTTCAAGATCACTTGTTACGGGTAGAGCTGAAATTGTTCCTTGGAATAAACCTGATGTTGCACTACTTTGAAGATAAACTGCCGTTGATGTCGCATTTGCAGCACATGCAGCATCATCACAAGACATATTTCTTAGAATAATATCTTCTGTGCCATCAAGGTTTATATCAAATTTCTGAATAGAAAATTTATAATCACTAACTCCACCATTTGCTTGAACATGACTTGCTTGAACGGTGATATTTTCATCTTGTCTTAAGCTCAATCCAGATAAGTTTTCCTCTGAATATAAACTAAAACTTCTCCTGCCAACTAAGTAATCACCTGTTGTTGCAATCTGGCCATTTGTTGCAGAAAACGTTAAGCCTGTTGGCAGATCTGAGAGATCATCTAATTCAAAATCCCCAATATGGCAGGCATTCAAAGTTGGAGTATATGACCGTGCTGCAACTGTTAGTGTATTTGTGAGATTTAAATTTGTTTCCCCTGAAAAATTTGTTCCATCAGGCTCATAAGTATACCTAGGTCCATCATACATTTTTAAAGTAATTCTAGTTGTCTCTCCTAGGGGACTTCCGGAATTTCTAGCAAGGATATCATAAGTATAAGTAGCCCCATTTGGCGCCGTTAAAGGATTCGCATCATTATCAAAACAAGCAGAACCATCGTATTGAAAACTACATGTTGCTGCATTAAAGATAAAAGGAGAGCCCCCAGAATTTAAATCAAAAGGATCGACTGCAACTGCAGGATTGGCTTCTGTCGCAGTACAAAGGGAAGTTGGGACTCCACCACTTGTAAGTGCAATAAGTCCACCTGCATTTGTCGCAACAATATTTTCTGCTACACCACTATTAGATTGTAAGGTAATTATGTTTGTACCACTTCCGTAGGAGATAGAAGGTTTTTTTTCATTAATAAGTAAGTTAAAAGTTGTATTCGTTGTGGATAGTGCAGAGCCAGCAAGTGTGGGATCCGTATCGACAGAGCCTGTAATACTAATTGTTTCTGCAGCGGGAGTTAATTCTCTTGCGTCAGTCGCAATGGCCGTTCCCGAGATATTTCCGTTAGATGTATTTAATGTTAATCCTCTTGATATGAGAAAACCAGAGAGATCAGCATAGTTTGTTATTAGACCTGCTGGAGAGTTATTTTCATAATCGCTATCATGACTAATTGTTGACGTTGTAATGAGATCACCTTCGGTAAAAGTGATCGGATTAACAAGATGACAGTCATACCCATCAGGACTATTGACACCTGTAAAAACACACTCTGATGAATCAGTATAATATCTAAGATCACTTGGTGCAGTGTTTGTAATAGAAATATTAATAATCGTACTTACTGATCCTAAATAGTTTGAAACCTTAATCGTGTAACTATTAGGAGCATCAAGACCAACGAGTGGAGTTCCCGCAATAACACCTGTCTTCGTATTTAGGGCCAAACCTGTGGGAAGAGTCGGAGTTACTGAATAGGTTCCCTGTGAGCCTACATAGGTTGGTGTTTCAGATTGATAAGTATAAATTGTGTAAGCTAAATCATTTGTTCCACCACCATAAGTTAGACTTTGAGGAGCAATCAGAACATTTGTTGAAATTGCAATCGATTCTTTGATTTTACTTCCATCTATATAGGACCCTGTAATCGTATAATATTTTACAGGGACAATCTCTGTTGGAGCTGGGTTAACAGTGATCTCTCCTGTATTTGGATCTAGAGCAAGTCCACCTGGAAGAGTAGGTGAGATGGTATATGAACTTGGTGTTGTATATCCTATAGGTATATTGGGAAGAATATCAACAGATGTATTATTTCCATTTTGTAATTTAAATATTTTTGTTGTGGCATCATAATAAGGAGACGAAGTATTGGTATAACCAAGAGTCGGTGATTTTAACTCTTCCACATTAATTGTTATTGTCTGTACTGTAATAATGTTTGGGTTATTCGTTTTATCTAAATTTGTTCCAGAAATGGTATAAGTCGCAGAACCAAGACTTGTTGGAGTTCCTGTAATTTCTCCCGTTAATGCATTAATCGCTAGTCCTGCTGGAAGAGCACCCGCTGAAAAAGCAGAAGAGAGTCCGGTGGTATTACTTGGCTTAATTGTATTAGCAACCGCAACATCTTTATAAATGGTATATGCGCTAGCAAAACCATGAGAGCTATTGTCTGGATAATTTTCTACTACTTCAAAGTCAATCGTCGCTGTAGTTGTAGTGCCATTAACTGACTCTGTGGCCGTAATAATTAGTGGATAGACTCCAACCGCTGCAGATGTTTTTCCAGATATTAAACCCGTAGAAGAATTAATTTTAAAATCTGTTAAGGTAATATTACTTGGACATGTGACATCACATGATAGTGAGTAAACAACAGGCTTTCCTCCAACATAACTCGAAACTTGGATGGGAGAAATATTGACACCTTGTTGAACTTCAAATGTTGTCATTGCATAGGTCAGTGTCTGAGCAGGATTATTTACTCTTAGTGACAAGGCATATGAGATAGATCCCGCTGTATTATAAGCTGTCATTGTATAATTTGTAATTCCATTAGCACCAGTAGGTGTTCCAGAAATTTCTCCTGTAATTTGATTTAAACTTAATCCATTTGGAAGAGTCGGTTTAATGGAATAGGTGACAGATGCTGGAGAGTTTGTAAGGCTTGGACTCATCAATGTTAGTGGATCACCGATATTTATGACTTGAGCATCATTCGAATAACTCAAACCTGTTGGAGCAATATCACTTATATAAATATAGATCGCTGTCGTTGCCGTTCCAGAACTATTTGTCGCTGAAACATTATAATATCCAGATCCAATAGCAGTTGGTGTTCCACTAATTTCTCCCGTGGATGTATCAATCGTCATTCCCGTGGGAAGAGTTGGACTTATTGAAAAGCTAAGAGGTGTTCCTCCTGTCGTCGACGGGGTAAACGTCGCATAATTATTTATAATATAATTAAGATTACTATTGGTGAAACTAATTGTTTTAACTGGTTCCTCAGTAACTTCAATTTCTATATTCGCAAACTCTATTCCACTTGCAGTCGTAGCCTTTATCACATATTCAGTTTTTGTAAAAACAACAGATGCTCTTCCATATATTTCACCAGTGTTTGGATTTAAAAATATTCCAGTAGGAAGCGTTGGTGAAATTTGATAATACGCTGATCCAAGATCTTTTGATGGAATAATATTCATTGTCGTTGTATTTTGAATAAGTGAGATATCATTATTGGTATAGCTAAAACTAATCGTCGTGATCCCGCTTGCAGCATTGCGATCAATTTGTGTTTGTTCAGTTACATTACAACTTGTAAATAATAGATAACTAAATAAATATAGGAA
>Ga0115005_10000754_pt1 | contig 25072 bp, 23 predicted proteins | sample ArcOceMetagenome_FD_87163 | JGI IMG/M metagenome (GOLD analysis project Ga0115005, IMG submission 87163) | Marine eukaryotic phytoplankton communities from Arctic Ocean - Arctic Ocean - Greenland ARC118M Metagenome | ecosystem: Environmental > Aquatic > Marine > Oceanic | place: Arctic Ocean...
TATCTGATCTACGTTGTCGGCATTGCCAGAGGTATAGAAAAGAAGGTATTTGTGGATGACGTGCCACGAGAGGCAATATATTTCGTGAACAAACCATACACTTCAGATTAACATATTGAAAGTGCGTTTCGTCATATGATTCATATCCCTGACGACATGTTTCCTACGAAATGGATGGACTTGGACCATACACAGTCTGTAATGGAGTAGGTAAAGATCGTTATCAGGGTTGTATCAATCATGGTATTAGCATACAAGTAGCATAACAGGTACAACAAACATGATGTCCTATATTATAGTTTTGCCTCTTTCGATAAACGTCTGTGAAAGTACACAGGCAAGTATTTTTCTTCTCTTATTAGGTGAGATGTTCCATGGTACTGCTGCTTCGCTTTTCGTTGCCGTAAATATTGAATCCACCAAATTCCCGCTTCGATCGCTCCGCTTCATTCCTGTTCACTTCTTCAACTGTATCATCTCGTGTAGCTTTCTGTATTGCCTTTTCATTTTTAGTAGAATTTTGTTCGTGACCACAAACCTCACATGCAAGAAAATTGGGATCATTGTTATATGTACATTTGGAACATGACCAAGAGGAACATTCTATATCAGACGAGTCTGATTGTTCAACACTTTGACCGTGTCTCCCTCTCGCAGAAGCCGACTGATCTTTGACAGTTCTATCTGAACATTTTTTTAGAATCTTCCTCAGTGCAGGTCTCTTGGGAATATTCTCGTCATCGGATGAATCGTCACTGTCAAGGAGAAAAACCTCGCTCGTCTTGGATTTCTTGGGCTTTGTCTTGGCAGAAGCTTGCTTCTGTTTATTACCGTCCACATCGTCATTCTGCTTATCATCAAAACCCTCTTCCTCATCGCTAGAACTACCATCTAAAATCTCAATAATATCTTGACATGGAAGGCAAAATTGAGAATCATTCCTTCTCCTCTCCTCTATTCTACGTTCTGCTGCCCTTCGTGCAGCTTCAGCTGGAGGCAAATGCGCCAAAGACGAAGCAGGCTTTGTAGATCCCGACATGAAACCACCACCAAGCCGAAAGGTTCCACCCAATTTTGTCTGTCTCTCGAGTCTTCTCTTCGCAGCCCTTTCTCGGTCACTTCGATTGTTGGCATTCATAGTATTACCGCCCAAAACATGTGCATTATCATTTCCCATTGGGAATCCAGATTTATCGACCACGAGACCTCTAACCATATAGACTGCGTGCTGTTCCATTATCTCATCCATCAATTTATAAAATTTCGCATCATGCGGACCCCGCTCGCAATGCGCCAATTCATGGCACATGGTCCCCGCTATATCCTCATAGGGATAGAACGTATGATTCGTGGGATGCCTCAATCGGAGATGAATCCTATGCACGGAATTCCCATTACGAGAACCTTGTGTGAGATTGTATCCGAGAACGCCATTGGGCATTCGTCTTGTTTTTCTCCCCCTCTTTCCACCGGAATTTTTGGAATGCATGTGATCGAGTCCATCTTCGCAACAGCACATTTCAGTGACAGAAGTGAGAATATACTGGCGTTTTTCGACAATGAGCTGGAATTCGGAGTGTATTCGTCGGAGGAGGGAAGCGGCATGTTGGTCGCCTTCAAGATTTGGAATGTGTTGAATTTGGAAGTGGGAGGAAGAAGAGGCACTTGCGGATGCCGTGGATGGATAGTTTGCTGCATCAATACTGTTTATTGTATGGATTTTAGCACCCCGTTGCGAAGTTCTTTTACTGATATTTGAAGGCTTTCGAGACATCCCAATGATAGAAATGATGAATGTGTACAGTATCAAGTTTATGATTTATCATTGATAGTGGATGTATCGATGACCGATGCTAGTAGCTTTCGAGTAATATGTATTACTGTACTTGTATTCATGTATCATACATACTCTGATCAAGCGATAGCTCTGATGTAAGCGGAGTAATACACCCGTACATGGCTAATTTCAAAAAATTGCACGATGATGCACATTCGATTGTGGTGGTTTGATAATTATTGTCTCTTTTTGCCCCCCCCCCAAATTTGAAAATCCATAGCAGAGTGAGCGCAGCGGACATTACGTACCGCCGCTGCGCTGCGCTGCGGTGCGGTACCCTACAGCCTACCACCAAAAGTCTGTTTCCATCTATGTACAAGTTTATCAACTTGCATGAAGCATCAACTTAGAAACTGAACATACAATACTGGTGCAACCTTCTTCACCTTTCAAAAACATGCCAAACATTAACGAAACTATATCATTATCTCACATGAGAAGATCGGCAGATATCCAATCCGATCAAGAGAAATTAGAGCAATTAGCTTCGTCACGAACAGAACTCAAGACAGCACTGCAATTACTTGCAGACGATTCCAGCAGCGCCGGTACACAAACAGATGACAGTGAAAATTCATCGCTGTCACAAAACAAAGGATATTTCATGGCTACGTCCTCCTTCACTTCATCTTTGTTTCAACTGAATAGAGATGATGCAGAGCTTATGCTGCGAGATCAACTGAAAACCGTGGAAGAGGAAATCGTTGAGGTGTGCAGTCAGATCCAGAGGCGATTGGATTAGCAGGGTGCTTCATCATAAACCTAAGTATCAAGTCAAAATTTTCAACAAGCCATTGGTTTTCTGGAACCGAAACATATTTAAAAAAAGGGACATCGCAACTTTATTACCCAACAGCAGGTACAGTACCCACAACTCTGGATCCTGTTCACCAAGATGGCTGTGGAGATATATTTGATTAAAATGAAAATGCTGTGCTTCATCAAAAATGTCGCTGCGAATTTTCCTAATAATAGTTTGACCTGCATGATCTAGTCAAAGCTGCTGGGAAGGCCCCGACAGAGGTGATTAATTCTTCACGAAAAAGAACAAATCATGTTCTACATTTTTTAAATGTACACAAACGCACAGTACGTGTACTAATGTAGGAATTAATTTAAAAATCTTGAAGTACCAGCAGGACCCGTATTTCACTGCACTTACCTTCCGAAAAAGATCAATACTTGTTGTAGAATAATGTATGTATGTTGTACGGTTGTACAGTAGTGTATCTTGTATCGCTTTAAAAAGCATAAATCCTTACCCATTATGGCTAACAAATTCAAATAAATGGAGGGCGCGGAAAAAGGTAGGAAACAAGCGCTCGCTCGCTGCGCTATCAACTCTCGTTATCAACCATCAGTCAAAACACCATCAACCATCAGTCAAAACACTGTCAAAACCTGAAACCTGATTTCGTCGAACTCGTACATACATAAAGTCTTGCAGCTCAATTTGCCGAGGATTACCACTCAATTGACCGGAAATGAAAAGAATTTGCAATTTCTTTTTGAAAAGTATATTGATACAATGGATTTGTTTATCGTCAATCCAAGCATTTAGTGTATCAAACCAAAATTCTCTAATTAGCCCTGCACAATTGGATGGGATCAATACATTTACATCAGAAGTTGCAAATGCAGTAATAAACTCAAAAGATGCCCAAAGCAAATTCATATCCTTCACATTAAAAGGTCCAAAAGGACCGCGAAAGACGAGGAAAATGAGTGAGGCGAAACGAGCGCAGGTAGACAAATCAAAGGAAAATCTCCGTGGTAAAATTAGAGAGGTGCAAGGAAGACTGATTATTTTGAAACCAAAGAAGGGCAAAAAGCTCGGAAATTCAAGAGATGAGTCAATATTCGTGCAGACCACCATCAAATATCATGGTGCAACGGATGTTGCGCAAAATTTCAAACTCCAAGATGTTGAAAATCATTTAAAAGAATTGTTTGCTGGAAGTATATCTGAAGGCGTTTCAACTTCAGAATGGGGAGAAGTTGATACCATTGGATCACCTATTCAATCTGCTGAGCTTCAAACTGTTGGTGGACATTGGAAGCTGGACTTAACACACACATCATCCAAGAAGAAATTGCTATGCAATTTCATCAAGAACAAAGGCAGTAAATCAAAAGAACCTTCAAATCCTCTGACACATGATCAACCAAAGAATGTTTTATTATCGCCTTCTGCTCCTTTCTTTCAAAAACTTGGGATAACAGATACAAATGGTAAACCAAAGGTCGCACGTTCTTCGAAACTCCGACAATGTCAAAAATTTGTTGAGGTTGTCTCGAGATTGGTTGACGAGGCGATGCTATCATCATCATCAAAAGAATTGAAAGTTGTAGACATGGGTTGTGGTAGGGGTTACCTCACATTTTCATTGCACTCACATCTGTATGAAAAATATGGACGGGTCCAATCTCGGGGTATCGACGTAAGACCAAAATTGATGAATGAGGTTGATGGAATTGCTAGAGACCTGGGAAAGGACTTTGACGGCCTCCAATTTTTGACTGGATCCATTGAAGGTACTGAGATCGATGGTGATATTAACGTATTGATTGCGCTACATGCTTGCGATACAGCAACAGACGACTCTCTTTGGTACGGAGTAAGGAAGAATGCAAGCATAATTGTATCTGCACCTTGCTGCCATAAACAGGTACGGTGTTATCTAGATGCGCACGTCGCCAAAGATCCCAATCATCCCTATGCAGACATGTTACGACACAACATTTATAAAGAACGTATTGCTGAATCAATCACCGATTCGATGAGGGCATTGCTGCTAGAGATCTGTGATTACAATGTACAAGTATTCGAATTCATCGGTGGGGAGCACACTGCAAAGAATATAATGATCACGGCGGTCAAGAGAGCCAACGCGCGGTCGAAAGAAGAGAAGGAAGAATTGAGAGTTCGTCTGCAGTCTCTTGCAGAGTTGCATGGTATTAAGCGCCAGAAATTAGCAGATCTCATGGATGAATCAATTTTCCAAGGTGCCAATGATACCGATGGGAAGCAATCTAGAAAGAAAGCGTTCAGGAGAAGAATGCCTTCGCTGTAGACTTGACCAATGCGCGTAATAGCTTTTATTATCTTAAAAGTAGAACATGAGCATATTTAATGGTCCAACTAATCAGTAACCGTAAAGACCAAGTATAAAGGTTTCATATCCTAAACTCATTATATGCCATCGAAGGTCGAGGCTCGCACTCAAAGCAGCAGGGGCGAATACTCTCATGGTAAACAGAAGCAAAATATTGCCAATACACTGTGCCCGCCAAAATGTTTTACACTTCTTTTCCCCGCTGTTGTCCTTTCCCACACGAACCAGGAATCCAGAAGCTAATTTTTGGAAACAGATGATAAGAATGTACAAAGCCATCAGCCTTGAAATGAACTTATCACCAGCATGCAAAGGTGCCTCAAGCCCATGTTCGCGTTCTTCTATGGAATGGGCAGGAGGAGAATGAATGAAAGCACCTGTCCATTCAAGGTAAATATCATCGTATGGAGGGAATGGTAACTCTTCACCAGGGAAGAAAAGGCCACGTCCAGCAATGACAGCGATAGCACCCGATACAATACAAAAGGTTCTCGCAAGGATTTTCGAAACAATTGACTTTGGACCCTTCCCAGCAGGCAAAGTCTTTGATTTCAAGCTTGGCCGAGACTTTCCAAAAGAAGCAGCAAGAATAAAAGCCAAAATAACAACAGCCTCAACAATCAAAATTGCTGCAATTACAAAACCCATATTCTCTGCATTTGAAGTTTTGAATTCATCGAAATGTAAAACGTAGAACCCAGCAACTGCAAAATTACCCAAAACTGAAGTCAACAGCATTGGTTTGAAGTGATCATATCCCCAGTCAAATTCCGAACTTTGAAACAAGACAGGAATAAGCTTCTGCAAATGAAATGCTAGCGCTGCAGCTCCTGCCATTTTCTTCACAAAATACCCACCCATATCATTCTCGTCAGTGGTTACCTGCTGAACGGAACTGAATCCACCTGCTGTAGACTTCCACCCTCTCGAATCATCGTACCACTTGGTCGACCCAGTGAAATGCAGCATTGCCTCATCATTCCCTCCAAAGATGACCTTTCCAGTTCCAAACATGTCTCTATAAGACATGACAGCGAGGGCACCAGAACAGACGAGAATGGTGAAAAGTAGAGCGGTAGGAACAAAATGCAACTCCTTTGCTGCGTCTATTTTCGCCTTGGCGACGTTTTCGTCGAGCTGCTTCCTTTGCTGAGATTTGGCGGCATCATTCTTGCTAATTGATTTTGTATCGGTCTTCTTCTTCTTACTAGCCATGTTGCCAGGTTTGATATGGATGAATGAGGCTGAATAAAAAATGACCGTTGTCCACTAATACAGTAAAGGATCAATCAAGCGGCGGGTGGGTTGTTTGGGGTGTTTGTTTGTCGTCCGCGCTGGCTACTAGGCTGCTGGGCGGCATGGTTTTCAGAGGTTTCAGTTCATGTTTAATTCGAGAGGAGAAGCAAAGAGGGAGACCGCGACCCCCCAGAGACCGATACGACGCGACCACGAGGCGAGACGTCATCACCCTTTTCAAAACTGTTTCAATTATTCTGTTGTCACTGTTATTAATTTCCTTATTAATCAATCTCCATGGCGTTCCTCCGTCTTTCTATTGCGGCCTTATCTACATTTTCTTCTTTTTCAAGAGGAGCTAGCAAGCTTCTTCTTGAACAAAAAAGATTTGTTGGAATTGCACTGAAATGTGTGGGCACTACACGCACACATACGACAAGAATCAGTGTTTTATCAAAAATACTCAATGTTCGAGGAGGCGATAGCTCGGAGCAAACAAGTCGTCACCTTTCATCAGAAACCAAGTATGAGAAACTGGCAGATCCTGCACCGGGGTCACCATTTCATCTCGCACTTCCTGTCCATAATTTGGAAATTGCGAAGGATTTTTATGGCAATGTTTTAGGGTGTGCGGAAGGCAGATCATCAGAAAAATGGCAGGATTATTCTCTCAATGGTCATCAGATTGTTTGTCACTGGGTTGGTGAAGACTACAGATGCAATGATTACTTTAACCCTGTTGATGGGGATGATATTCCTGTTCCACATTTTGGTCTAGCTTTGACTGAGGATCAGTTCCATGCTCTTGCTGATCGTCTTAAAAAATCTGGCGTTGAATTTATCATTGAGCCACATCTTCGCTTCAAGGGACAGCCTGGTGAGCAGTGGACAATGTTTTTCAAGGACCCTAGTGGAAACAATTTGGAGTTCAAGGCAATGACGAAAATAGATAACTTGTTTGCAAAATACAACGTTGTGGAATAGGAGAGGAACGAGCGCATTGATCGGTTAATTCAACATTTATACTTGTTGGAACTCTACCCATAAGTACTAGACCAAATCATTTGAACAAATTGATTTACTTATACAACCAAGACATATCTAAACCAATATAGAATTCAAACTTCTCTGCCTTTTTCAACGCCGTGGCACTGACATTGGAAGACGCCGTGGCACTGACATTGGAAGGATCCTTCTCAAACTTCTTCCCCAGCTCATCATTCTTTTCCATTATCCACTTGACCAAACCTTTCTCACTCTTGATATTGTGTTTTTTAATAATTTCAGCTGCAAATATGTTGTCGCGTAAATTATCAATATTTAAGTGGGGAGCCCTACACCGTTGGCTAGGCTTGAACATTTCCGGATACATCTCACTTAATGCAGATGCCGCTTCATTGATAATTCGACGGTCTGTACGTTTTGCGACGCCTGGCATATCAACAAGCTTGACTGGTTCAGCTTTATTGATCTCAGTAAAGATGTCCTTGGCGTGAGTGTCAGATTCTGCCGAGGATTGTTGGAACACTTCAACCAATATCTGATCCATATCGAGACCAAATTTATCATCTTTCTTCTTTAACTCTAGAATTGTCAGCATTCCAACACGATGTTGACCATCTAGAATTGATAGCTTACCGTCAGGTGATTCGTGTAGTGAAATTACTCCAGGTAAACCTAAATCTAGTGATTTGAGTTTGTCATTTGCCATGCTTTTAGCCCTTTCATGGCGATACACACGTTGTTTTTCCCAGATTGGAATAGCAGAAAGGTTGTGGGCAGAAGTGACATGAATTCTTTTGTATCCAAGGTCGACTATAGTGGGGCCAAGAATAGGATGTTCATCTGGTACCATGCAATCAATGCTACTAGAACTGATAGATTCACTAGTTTTTTCTCTCTCTGCAATCTTCTCAGCATCCAAATCCTTCTCCCAACGCTCCATTGCTAATTTCCTTTGCTTAATCTGTAGATCCAGCTTAATCCGATCATTCGTAGCGTTTGTAGCCTGCTCCCAAATTTCTTTTCGCCGTTGTTCAGCCAGAGCTTTCCCTTTGGCGGCCTCTTTTGCAACAGCCGCAGCGACGGCCTCACCGATGGTGGAATTGATATCACCCTTTTCGCGGCTTTCTTGACGATATTTTTCCAGCTCTTGAGAATCTTCGTTGGACACTTTGATGTCAAGTGATTCCAAAAGTTGATCTTTCTCGGTGGAAGAAAGTGTTGATGTCAAGGTGGAGGCTATCTTTAGGCATAAGTTAGAGAAGAAACCTTCCGGTTGCGTGCTCATGTTAGATTTTCTAGATTTCATGACATTGTTCGTTGTATTAGAGACGATCCTGCATGATAATGTCTTCATGGTGAAAATTTGCGAAACTTGTTGCATTGATATAAAGTGAGTTGTGAGTTCTATCCAGAAAAGTGCAAGCAGGCTCAGCGCCAACGATTGTTTCCAATGATACTGTTCAGCTCGTCATCGTCCGTAAAAAATGACCGGGCGAGCCTATTCAAATGAAACCGAAAAAAACCGTCACTTTTGTGGCCTCTCCAGATAATGTTGAATTATTCGTAGACATCGCATACGCCATACCGATAGATCGACTTATTCACACTCTGACGAGAGAGAAGTTTACACAGAAGCACCTCATCTCATTAACCTGGTCTCAGGCATGATACAACCATGGCAAACCTAACTATAATGTACAGTACTTGTACGTACGTGTAGTATGATACTATCGTTCGTGTATATTATATATGTACTCGTTCTCTCTCTCTCCTCTCCCTCCAAAAAATATCAAACAAGACTGGAAAGAGGAGGGACAAGCAAATAATTCAATTGTAATCCGGAAACTCTTTCTCATAGCTCTTCTCGAACTCGTTCTTCTCAAATCATCTTTGAAATTGCAACACTGAATCTTCATAGTTGCAAGGATTTCTCCAGCGCGTTCTAATTTATCAGCTTTGTGAAAACATCTCACAATGCTCCTCATTAGTTGGAACGTCGCAGGGCTCAGCACAACCCTCTCGCGAATCGACAGTGACTACAAATCTGCGAGCATTGCCAATACACCTCAAATCCCAAAGAACAAACGATCCCGATCACATGCATTCTCATATTATCTCCAACGACATGGTGACCCTGACATACTGTGTATACAAGAAAGTAAAATACCCTTGAAACAACTATCCTCCAGGTCAGAACCCTTTGGTTGTTCGATGGTTGATGGTTATGAATCATTCTGGGCTTGTTGCGTCGATAAATCCAAGAGGGGTTTCAATGGGGTTGTCACGTATGCAAAATCTGGTACCGTTCAATTTGCAAATTCGAGACCACTAGGTTGCGACGAGCTCGATGATCAGGGAAGAGTCATCATGACGGATCACAAACATTTCGTCGTGTTTAATGTCTACGCTCCTGCATCGTGTGGCATGCCTTTATCCTATAAAATGAAATTCTTGAATTCCCTCAAGCGGGCAATGGCGAGGCAAAGGTCACTAGGGAAAAAGGTCATGTTAGTGGGGGACTTAAATATATGTCATCAGGGGATAGATGCTCATTGGAGAAGTCGGCCTGTTCGCGTCAATTACATCATTCAAGAATACCGCCAGGGAGAGGAGGAGAAAACTGCTCTTCTACCAAAATGGAAAATTGATGTAGCAAGACATTGGGATACCATCCAATCTGCACTTGATACTATTGAAGCAATACCTGTCATCACAAAGAATGTTGCTACAGGAACTTCATTTGAAAAATATAGAGCCCGCGTCATCTTAGGTAAATCTGGATCAGAGCGAAAAGTCTCATTGGGTGGTCACGAAGCGAGCGCAAATGATTGTATCGCAAACTTTTCTTTTCTACAAAGTGAGTACTACGATATAGATTTGAAAGAAACAATCGTATCAAGAGAATCAAATGTGATTCAATTAAATATTCTTGCGGAGTTGATGTCGAAGGTAGCCAAAGTTGAGTGGGATGCTTCTACTCTAATGCCGATTGCTGGATCGGAGGGCTTAAAAAAGAAATCTTCTCCCGCTTCTAAATGGTTGAGCAGTGTGCTGAAAGATGATTGCATGATAGATGTGTTCAGACAACTTTTTCCAGATGCAGAAGGGAGATTCACATGTTGGAATCAGCAGACGAATCATAGGTACGAAAACGATGGAGCGAGAATTGATTATACGATAATCGATTCATCCCTGATGGATTGCACAGAGGCATGCGAATTTCCCAAACTTCGTTGCTGTAAGTACCCGAAGGCGGATGCAAATTTTTGCAGTGAGGAAGCTGCGATGCATGCTGCAATAGCATCAGGTCTCTTTCAAGGAGCTTCATTTCAAGGCGGAGGGTTAGAACAAGCAACAGGCGAAGCATTAGAAACACAGTTCGGAAGTGCTCATACTGGAATCATATACACAGCTCCACAGTATTCGGATCATGTGGCTGTATCATTATTTTTGAATGAAAAGTTTGATGTGTTCATGCCTTCGTCACTGATTCTAAACGGCAAAGAGACGAAACAAGCTCAACCGCATAAGGCACAGAAATCTATATCGTCATTTTTTGGAGCAAGTAGGTCCTCTTCAGGTTCATCTTCTCTGACCATTAATTCATCATCATCAAAACGGAAATCAATCAGTCAGTTTCAGAATTCTAAGAAGAAACTAGGAGGAACAATCATGTCTCATTTCGCGAAGAAAAAATGACCAATGAATTCTGTAACCTAATCACAAAAATAAACTACAAGTATAATACGTGTACACATAATCCATGGGGTTTTAAGGAAAGGAATTGAAGTTGTAGATGGCATCTCTCGAATAACAATTTTGAAGAGAACAGAATTGAATGAAACGAATGAATCAATCAACCATTCAACAAGTTTGAAAGTTATTAAAAAACAAATTGCAGAAAATAGAAATTGTGGAAAGCAACACGGATAAGATTCTTTCAAACCTGCGCGAGTTGAAAAAATATTCTTGAAAATCTCCAACAACCAACCAATGAACCAATGAAAGCACCTTCTCGATACTGTCATCTGTACGCCAAATCACATGCCTACCCAAGCTAGAAGCTTTACCTATCCAAGCTAGAAGCTTTACCCTATACTTTGTGCAAAGTTCTCCTTTTACAAATGTCCACACCACTATGGTCACCGAAGAGCCACTATCGGCAAACGAGGAAAGGCAAAATCCTTCAGTCGACAACTGAACTTTACCTTCGCGATGATCTCGGATTGGGTTTCACAATACCTTCACAAACATCTGCCAAGAGGAATAATGTTTCAGTAACCATTACTGGTACCGCTCAGAAAATTGGAAATGCTCAAGAACTACTGACTCTCTTGATACCTTCTCGTTCTGGATCTTTGGGAGAAGAGAAAACTCGTCTAGTGATTGTTGATACCAATGTTCTTCTGCACAATCTTGATGTCCTCGAGCATCCATCATTTGCCATCTCAAATCTCGTCATTCCCCAGACAGCCTTGCTTGAATGCAGGCATCGAAGTTTCACAGCTTATAACAGAGTTATGGAATTATTGCGATCGTCCACATCCAAGAATAAAGATGACAAAGGATCTTCCAAGAAGAGATGTGCTATTTTCTTTCCAGACAGTCATCACATTTCAACTCAGCTTTCCCATTCAGAAAAAAAGACATCTATCAACGAAGAAAACGATGCAAGAATACGTCAAGTTGCATCGCACTATGGTGAGGCTTTATCTGGAAGCGGAGTTGAGGTTAGTCTTCTGACAGACGACAAGGGTTGTAGGGAACTTGCGTTAAAAGAACAGAGAGAAGGTCTTGAAAAAGACGACGACGCCAGTGACATAGATATTCAATCCAAACTGTTGTATCGTCCAAAAAACGTCCGTGAGCACGTTAATGAGCTTGAAAATGAAGATCCAGAATTATCATTGTCTGACTTGGTTGCTCAATTTTCAACTGCATCCAGTAAAGATATAGAAAAGAAGAAATATTTTCCAGCGCACCTCGCACAAAATGAATTGTCAGTGGGTGTCAAGTCGGGCAAATACTTTCAGGGATTTATTAGAGCAGAAAGAGGAGCACATGATAAGTGCTATGTCACCGTTCGACAAGGTGGAGATCGTGTTGCTGTCAACATAATTGATTCCAAAGATATAAATCGTGCTGTTGATGGTGATATTGTTGCAATCGAGCTCCACTCAGTGGACAAATGGCTAGAAGGAAACGAAGACGATAAAAAGAACGAGGAAGTGTCCAATACAACTGGAATTGCTGCTGAAACAGCAGAACCCTCAATACGCGATGAAAATAATATCGTAGATTCAGTCGAGCTGCCTGGCAGTGATACCAATAATATCTCAATGCGTAAGCCTACTGGAAGAGTTGTAGGCATCATAAGGAGAAATTTCAGGACAAACTACTGCGGTTCTATTTTCTCAGTCGATAAGTCGAAAAAAGATCATGCACAGAAAGATGAAATGTCAAAAAGGGAGCTTATTGCTAAGAAATATGAAGTTGAATATTCTGACGGTACCACAACATGTGCATTCTTTCCTGTCGCAGCAACTGTCCCGCCAGTTCTTGTCAGAACAACTCAGCGTGAAAGGCTTTTGGGCAAACGAATTTTGGTTGCTATTGATTCTTGGCCAGCTGACTCTCCATTCCCACTTGGACATTATGTCAAAACTATGGGAGACACTGGCTCGAAAGATGTTGAAACTGAAGTTTTACTTCATGAGCATAACATCCCATGCGATCCGTTTCCTGCAAAGGTGAGTGATTAGAACAAGGATGTGATTAATATGTTTTGCAAGAAACGGCATTGTCTAATCAAACAGTCAACTTGCAGGTCCTTGCTTGTTTACCACCAGAAGATTATAAGATCACGTTAGAAGAAGGACGATTAGATCTTCGCCATTTACCTGTGTTATCAATTGACCCGCCGGGATGTAAGGACATTGATGATGCGCTCCATTGTATTGTGCTTCCAAATGGTAATTATCAGGTTGGGGTTCACATTGCCGACGTTACTCATTACGTAAAGGCAGGTACTGCTATTGACTTGGAGGCTGCCAACAGATCGACCTCGACTTATTTGGTCAACAAGAGGCTTGATATGCTTCCAAGCTTACTGACAACAGATTTATGTAGTCTGAAAGGAAATGTTGACAGGTTCGCATTTTCTGTGTTATGGGAAGTAACTCCTGAAGCTGATATTGTAGATGTACAATTCAAAAAATCTGTAATCCATTCGATCGCTGCATTGACATACCAACAGGCGCAAGGTATGATTGACCAGCCTGATGATGAAGAGGACATCAAAGCGGGGGCTGTAAAGCGCTTGAATTCTTTGGCAAGAATTTTGAGAAAGAGGAGAATCGCAGCCGGTGCATTGACTCTTGCTAGCCCAGAAGTAAAGTTTGTTCTTGATAGCGAATCTTTGAACCCAACTGATGTTCAGGCCTATCAGTTGTTCGAAGCCAACGCATTGGTAGAAGAGTTCATGCTTTTCGCGAATGTGACCGTCGGCAAGAAAATTTTGAGGCACTATCCAACCCTTTCAGTTCTTCGCCGCCATCCTGCACCGAACCGATCGATGTTTGATAGTCTAATAAGCAAAGCCAACTGCAAAGGATTTTCCATCAACATCGAGGACTCGAAACATCTAGCCGACTCGTTGGATGCAGCGGTGGATGGGGACGATCCATATTTTAACAAACTTCTTCGTATCTTGTCGACTCGTTGCATGTCACCCGCCCAGTACTTTTGCTCAGGAGAGTACAAACCAACTGATTGGCACCACTACGGATTGGCAGCCCCAGTTTACACACATTTCACTTCTCCCATCAGGAGATATGCAGATGTGTGTGTCCATAGACTACTTGCGGCCTCAATAGGTGTCGAACCACTTCCCGTACATTTATCTTCAAAGTCACACTTGCATGATCTTGCAGCGAATATGAATAGACGTCATAGATCTGCTCAGCTTGCGGGTCGAGCTAGTGTGCAATTACATACATTGATAGTATTCTCAGGTGAAAATGGTGAAAAGGAAGAGGACGCATACGTGTTAGATGTAGATACCAATCAGAGTTCTGAACCATCTTTTACTGTGATTGTTCCAAGATATGGAATTGAAGGCCGAGTCCGCCTTCCTCATCTCACTGCCCTCGACGAGAACATCAAGAGAGATGCAGAAAAACATTCGATTAGTCACAAAGGTACCAAAATTCAAGTCTTCGATAAAGTCCGTGTCAGGATTTCAGTCAAAGTGCTTCAAGAAACGCAGAAAGAATTAATGCTTGATTTGATCCAGCCGGTCTTTGGGGGCTCCGAGCTGAAGGATGAGATATCAGCCCCAAGCAAGAACGCGACACCGACGAGCGCAAAGCGCCCACCACAGATTCCCGGTAGCGAAAAGAAGTCTGGGAACAAAAAGAAACGTAAAAAGACTAAAAAGTAAATAGAGCAATATTCAACATGTCCTATAATTATTAAAATAACATCGCAGTTTCAAGCTCTACATCAACAGCTGCTCGGAAGCTTATTCCAAATTGCTCCAGCTTTTTATGGCTTCCACATACACGTCACTTTCAGCATTGCCCCAAAACGCATCGTTCAATTTTGTCGTAGCAGCCTCCCATCTTTCTTTAGCTTTGATCGCAAGAATGATTGGGGTGCCAACAGCTATCAAGCCATACCCAGCTAGAACTGGGATGAGCCACGGCTGAACAGATAGCAAACTTACAGTAGTAGTAGTAGTCATCCCAAACCAACCAGCAATACCTCCAGCAGGTAAAGTGACAGTGGTTGTAGCAGCAGCTGCCCCCGTTGAACTTAAAATCATTGTTTTTAGATTCCCGGCTGCAGTACTGTACAAAAATATACTTGCTTGTAATGTACTCCACCGACCTAATTCACACAAATTTTCAACATGAGTCATCATTGCCCACAGTTCACACGTACGTGTAGAGAAAAAAATTGTAAACATGCACAGAATACAAAACTCACCTGTCTTACACCACACTGCGATGCATTCTGAATTGGAGAATAGTATATGATGTGGCGGTAGTTCTTGCGGATTATTTAGCAGGTATCTGACCCTGCTCAAAACAAGGTGCTCAGGATCAGATTTTGGAAGAGAGGGTACTTTTTGTTGTGTTTCCGATTCTTGTCCCAATTTTGATTCTTCCTGAGAAGATTGAATCCTGGTTTCATCTTGTGCATCTTTGCAGCCCCACCAACTTGACGGTCGTTTCGGGTGCAAATCTGTACTTAGAATTTCATCATCTACGTGTAGTGCAGAAACTGTGGTAGCCTCAAGAACACCTTCTGGTTGCCCTTCTCCACTTGATTCTGTTTTTATCTTCTCAACCTTGATATTGGTATCAGCTTTCTTCCACCACCTCCAGTTCTTCTTCAACGCTTCACCATAATTAACCTTTTTCCATCGCTTGATTTCTGTCTCTTCCGTCAGCGTGATAATATGGATTCGACCTGCACCTAAATGTTCCTTTCTATGCTTTTCACAGGCTTCGACCATTGCTTGATCCTCTCGATCGATCATATCTTCCAATTCTTGTGATTCTGTTATCTTATTATTCTTTTGAGATTTTGCATTGGAAGCGCCAAAGTCGACTATGGTAACAATATCACAACCAGCGGAAAGAACTATTCCATGCACCTGTAAGTTACAGTACGGTTGGAAGACGCAAGTGAGAATTCAAACGTATTGTATATTCAATTATGTATATTCAAGCAATACGTACTTGCACGGGGTAAATAAGAATGTTGGTCCAACGTATTATGTGATCGCCACGTTCAAGATCATGACAGTAGTCTTCTTTGTAAGTCTCACTCATTGCAGTATTGTTGGAGATTGTGCTCAAGTGCAGATTGTTTCGGACTGGCTACTAGATGGTAGGGCTCTGTACTAAACTTCAAACGTTCTGTTCTATTATTATGTTCTCTCTCTTTCAACGCTCACAACAACAACACAAACTTCATCTCACTCACAATTATTTTGTCTGTACTGTATGTCTGTCTGTCTGGTACTATTCTGCCCCATCATTTCCAACTCATCTGATTCACGGTTCCTTGACTTATGACTTGTGACATTCCTAACATTGTCAATTGATCCGTTGATAACAATTTATTAGCACCAATCCTCTGCCACAAAACTCAACTCATCAAATCAAACCATAATATTCTATTGATAAAAATCAAAGCAACTTCATCGTAACTCTATATACACGTACTGTACTTCTTTTTGTGTAGTTAAAATTAATAAAACAGCGCGGGCTACACGTAACATTCATTCTGCTTCTTTGGGAGAATCAACGAATGCATGATCCACACCATCAGCCAATATTCAATAATGTAATTTCAAATTGATTCAGAATTGAAGGTGGTGGTAGATCAGCAATCTGGAAAGAATACAGGGAGGGATGGTTGCTAGTAATGCTGAGGACGAGGCTTTATTCTGTCAGCCAGCTGTTGCTGAGGACATGTTTCGTTCGATGACGATGATCCGCATGAATCCTCAAAAGTTCGAAACAAATGATGAACGGACAGGGATGCATCCCTTGTTGCAAAAGTCTGCAGGCGCGACTGAGCACATATCAAGATATGACGCATTGAAGAAGGTTAAGAGTAAATTTGTCGCTGACCTACTCGCTTCTCCTCGAAAATCCGTCGCTGGCTTCCCCATGCGAGTATGGTTGGGACAGTAACGTTGTCGACGTGTAGTAGTTGTAGAACGAATAAGAAATACTTATTTAGTGCAAGTCTACGTAGTTATGTAATTTTCTAGGATGTCTACTCGAGCGGTCTATTTTAGAAGAAGTACACGTAGTAGTAGTACTTGTTGTGAACAAAGGTACTAGCACAGTACGGTAGTATTTGTGCGAGCATTCGTCATTCTTCATCGGCGATGATGCATTGTTGCTCCTATCCTGTTGTTGCTCTGAAAGTCGTTCCTTTTGACGACTGCTTCTCCTAGTTGTTTCGGGCGAGGGATTGTTTGGGATTTCCAGCATTGATTGGGTGAAGGAGTGGTATATTGCAACGCCGGGGAATTTTTGAAAGCGGGAACAATCAAATTTGGCTGAGACACACCAATTTGAAATTCCTCTTCCACAACTCAACTCATCAAATCAAACCATAATATTCTATTGATAAAAATCACACCAACTCAAATCATTCCATTATTTTTTATCGATAAAAATTATGTTCGAGTTCGGGCACGGGATAACAAAAAGAATAGATCAAGAATGAAACATTTAGTATTGCCTTCCAAGTCGTCAGGCTAAATAGACACATTATGACTTGTAAAACTAATATTCTAGTTCGGCTGGGACCGTTGGACCCATTTTTCTTTTTGCCAGAGCCCCGAACCCCGCGTTCTCTGGCTTCAACAACCCACATTTTGGCCCAACACCCACAACGTCTCACAACGTGTAATAGCCATCTAAAGAGATTACTATTAATATGCCAAAATTGGTTGTGCCAAACTCGGACCTATGTGCCGATTGCAGGAATCCTGGCTTGGAATTGTTCGGTTGCAGCGATGCAGAGTGGAATAGGGAAACAGGAAAGGAGAATAAGTAAGTGGTGGGATGCAAATTGTGTGTTTCTGTCGCTTGACCGGATTCAACTGATGTAATGACCATTCCCTAACCTTGTTTATTTGTCACCACAGATATTGCGCAAAGTGCATGATAGGTAAAAAAGTAAAAGTGTTCTGGCCGGTAGATGAACGGTGGTACGAAGGAGTTGTAGAAGAATTTAACCAATCAATGGGCGAGCACAAGCTGCGGTATAAAGACGGTGACATAGAGTGGGTGAAAATTGGAGAATTCGCAGGCCCGGGTTCTTCCGAGGCAAAAGAGAGTAGTGCTTCGGCAGAGACCAAGAACGATAAAAGATCGCCTCCAAGTTCGTCTGTTAATGCACAACCTGCACCAGCTGGGGGGGCAGCGACACAGTCGCCACCTATGCAAGGTCCGGTAGGAACTGGAAATACACCTACCGGTACAGTCAGGGGACAACAAGCACCAGCCAATCCTGACAACTCGCAACAGCAGAGGATGGTTTACAATCAAGGAATGAATCGAGGTCCTTATCCGCCGCCTGTATATGGTGCTCAACCCCAACCCTATGGCGCACCTGCGGGCAATCCAGGAAATTACCCCATGCCATACCCTCAACAGCCAGGTCATTACGCACCGCATATGCCGCCCCAAATGCCATTTGGTTACCCCCCAGCGACCATGCCTCACACCCACGTTCCCAATCCCTCCCCAACGAATAGAGTATCGCCCGAAAAGGATCAGAAGAGACCTTCACCTAATAGTAAATCAGGCTCACCGCAGAAAAAGAATCCTCCCAAAACGTGGAGCAAGGAGGAGGATTCACAGTTATTGAACTTAGTCCAGCGCATGCAAATTCCCGTGAAATGGAGCTACGTCGCACAGAACATGGAAGGACGCAGTGGAAAACAATGTCGCGAACGTTACGTTAACCATCTCAACCCACGCTTGAAGAGTTGTGACTGGAGCCCTATCGAGGATGCAACAATATTTTCGCTGTACAATACGACTGGCAGTCAATGGGCCAAGATGAGTAAAATGATCCCCGGGAGAACTGATAATGGTATCAAAAATCGTTTTCATAATTTGAGGAGACAACTGGAAAGAGAAGACGAACAACGTATGAGGCTGTCAAAGTCGGAAGACTTCCCCGAAGAAGTTCGCATTGATCGCATTAGAAAATTCCCTGAGCACTTGCGTGGAAAGGCGGACAAGTGTTGGGATGTATTTGAGAGTTTGGGAGTCCTTGCTGCCCAGTCTGTGCTTGGAGGAAGTCTTTCTCGCAATGCTAGCAGATTTGGTCCATTTCGGAAGGCTGCTGATACCGGGGAACAGTGTGCGAGGTGTGGGTTATATGCACCGAGTACGCACTGTGGCACTGAAATTTGTACCAAGTCCAAATGGTGTATCGCCTGTACAAGAGTTCCTCCTCATTTGTGCAGCAATCTCTTGAGAGAATGTATCAGACTTCGCCGTGTTGCAGGTAACGAAGATAGAACAGAGAGAAAGAATACACCGCTAGTTGCAACGGACTAAAAGTTGAAAGGGATCATTATACTATCTTCCTTTTACTGATTATTCCGGGAAATGCATTATTTAGAATAGCAATAACTTATCTAAGTTTGAAAGTGGACGATAGTACTTGAAATAAAGCAGTTGCAATATCTTTTTGAGAACCTGTGAACGAATCATCCATGACCGCCTTTAGGACTTTATCATCAAATTTCTCAATCCCGACTGTTTCAAAAATGTGCGAAAGAACTCTTTTTGTATCTCTTTCGTCTCCGCCCCTTTGCGACGCGATAGCAATAGACGGTTCCACTGCATATGTCTGATGCCACCAATAGGCAGGGATGATTAATAAATCTCCAGGATGCTGAACAACCGTCCAAATGTTAGTTTGAAGATTGCCACAATCATCAAGTTGTGTAGGATAATCGCTGCTTGGTTCAAGTGAATCGAGGCTTGATGCAATACGTTCTAAGTCCTTTGTTTTTTGCTGCGGATCTTCTTCTTCCATGATTGCAAATTCTTCAGCTGTTGGCAAATCCTCACTGCGTTGCGAGTACAAACTCATGTCACTCTGCCAACCTGAACTAATGTAATAATTATCCCATGCAACCGAGGGCAACCTATAGGACTCGACGGCATCATCCACAAATTTAACTCCAGATGTTATATCTCCTTCTTTAAATTCTTCAAGATGCCCTGGAGGTGCGATGAATCTCCAAATTTTGGTTCCTTCGACACATAGAGAAGTTCCGGTCCAACAAAAAGGATCTCGGTGCAAAGTCGATGTAGCCCCTTCTCCTGCAACAACCAAACAGTCCGATGGTTTCACATTTTCGGGGAAGTGCTCAAACAAATCGCTCTTTTGATCGTTGGCACTTTGTGATAAATCTTTTGCGAACAAGCTTTCTTTTGCGTGCTGCAAAGTTTTCCTCACGCTCTCCAAGTTGTTGTTACCATCCAACAAACCTTCGCAAAAGCAAAAGAAAGCATCATCGTGCTGACTTTCCATCATATATCCAAATGCCTGTTCCAATTCTAAATCCAATATTTCCGTTTCAGTCTGCTCATTATCATGCTCATCCAGCACCCTTACTTTACGTTGTAGATCTACAATGTTCTCTCCTAATTCCTGTAGAATTTTCGTACTAATTTCTCCGCAACCTTCTTTTGAAAGAGCGTTCATGACGAGTACTGGCGTCTCATAGGGATTTCCATTAGTTTCGTGGGAGTGATAGTAGTGTACATTTTGATCAAATTGTGCTTTGTCTATTTTCGGCACGCGGTGAACTTTGGTTCCTATTGAAAGCCCATAGACAGAATCAAAATGTAAAACCAGGGGTATGGCGATAATTACAGATTTCATGAACATGTTTTAAAATAAAAACATTCCTAATAAAATCCTGCAGTGTAATGTACAGTATTCCCAAACTCCACACACCCTCAATACCCCTACCTATGATAGCTACGCTACGGCTCATTACTGTCTTTTCTGGTCTTTTCTTCATTCATTCGGAGAACAACCTGGAAAATGCGCGGGTAAGTCTGTCAGTGGTACCCACTGCGGCTCCACCAAAAATCTCAAACCACGAAAACAACTCCAAGAGCTTCTGAAAATGAATGAAAATACTGTAAGAAGGGACCACAAACCACCTCATTTTTGTTGTTCATTTCCACAACTGAGAAAACTTGTCGCTCCCCACAACAAAACAACAGAGCAACCCTTTTGACTTATATTTCATACTTTTTCAGATTTGTATCAACATATTCAAATCATGGCCCTTCAACTCGGACTTAAAAGATCGCTTCTTTCCAGCCAGTCTCAAAAGATTTCTACACTCAATGGTCTAACTGATGTCGCTGCTAGACGTTGGAAGAGCACTGATGCTGGTGATGTTATCGGAATTGATCTTGGAACTACCAACAGTTGCGTTGCTGTTATGGTAAGTTTGGATGGGAACCATTTACTATCTAGAAGGGGGGAAATAAAACGATTTACAGGTTTTAAATCTGACATCTCTTCATCTTCTATTCTAGGAAGGACGTACAGCACGTGTCATTGAAAACTCGGAGGGATCCCGTACCACTCCCTCAGTAGTTGCATTCACCGAGGATGGAAACCGCCTTGTCGGTATGGCTGCTCGGCGTCAGGCTGTCACAAACCCTGATAACACTCTTTATGCTGTCAAACGTCTCATTGGAAGATCTCATAATGACAAAGAGGTGAAGGGAATTTCAAAGCTTGTCCCCTATGAAATTGTGAAATCACCAAACAATGATGATGCATGGGTGAAAGCACAGGGTGAAAATTACAGTCCTTCACAGATCGGATCAATGGTTTTGGGTAAAATGAAGGAAACTGCAGAGGGATTTTTGGGAAGAGAAGTTACCAAGGCTGTTGTTACCGTTCCTGCGTATTTCAATGATTCTCAGCGTCAGGCTACCAAAGATGCTGGAAAAATTGCTGGACTCGATGTCCTTCGTATCATCAATGAGCCGACTGCTGCTGCACTAGCTTATGGAATGGATAAAGCTGATGGAAAGACTATTGTTGTCTTCGATTTGGGTGGAGGAACATTCGATGTTTCTATTCTCGAGATCTCTGGCGGTGTATTCGAGGTAAAGGCAACCAATGGTGATACAATGCTTGGAGGAGAAGATTTCGATGAAGAGCTTTTGGCTCATTTTTTGAAAGACTTCAAAAAGGAGTCTGGACTTGATTTGGTTGGAGATAATCTTGCTATGCAGCGTTTGCGCGAAGCTGCAGAGAAAGCAAAAAGGGAGTTGGATGGATTGGCTCAGACTGATGTTTCATTGCCTTTCATCACTGCTGATGCAACCGGTCCAAAGCACATGAATGCCAAGATCACCCGCTCTCAATTTGAGGGCCTTGTTCAGCCTCTTGTAGACCGTACTCTCGGACCTTGCGAGGTAAGTCGAACTCTTGAATTTGATGAATAAGTCTGTTTTGACTTTATGCCTAATTATTCATTTTGCACTTTACTTGGAAATAAAGAAATGTATTAAGGATGCGGATATTTCCAAGTCAGAGATCCATGAAGTCATTCTTGTCGGAGGTATGTCTCGCATGCCTAAGGTTCAGGACACAGTTGAAAAATTCTTTGGAAAGAAACCTTCTCGTGGAGTTAACCCCGATGAGGTTGTTGCAATGGGAGCCGCAATTCAGGGAGGAGTTCTCAAGGGAGATGTGAAGGACATTCTTCTTCTTGATGTCACTCCCTTATCTCTCGGAATTGAGACTCTTGGAGGTGTTATGACCAAGATCATCACCCGTAATACAACAATTCCCACCAAGAAGAGTCAAGTATACTCTACTGCTGCAGATAACCAACCTCAAGTACAGATTAAGGTTCTGCAAGGAGAGCGTGAGATGGCTAATGATAACAAGAATTTGGGACAATTCGACCTTGTTGGTATTCCTCCTGCTCCTCGTGGTGTGCCTCAAATCGAGGTGTCTTTCGACATTGATGCCGATGGTATCTTGAACGTTTCTGGAAAGGATAAGGGAACCGGAAAGGAGCAGAACATTGTTATTCGTAGCAGTGGAGGTTTGTCTGAAGATGATATTGAGTCTATGGTTGCAGATGCAGAGGCTAATGCAGAGGCAGATGCCGCACGTAGACAAACAATTGAGGCCAAGAACGAGATCGATAGCTTGGTATACAGCACACAAAAGAGTCTTGACGAACATGGTGAGAAGCTTGATGACGAGGTCAAGGCCGAGGTCGAGAAGGCCATTGCAGACGCGAAGGAAGTAACTGATAGTGATGACTTAGAAACTGTGAAGGCAAAGATTGAAGCTTTGAACCAGGCAGCCCAAAAGATTGGACAGGCTGTCTACGGACAACAAGGAGGGGATGCTGCCGGTGCTGAGGGCGAAGAAAAGAAGGATGATGATAACACAGTTGATGCTGAATTCGAGGAGAAGAAGAAGGACGACGATGAGAAGAAATAAGTTAATTTTTGTATTTCAAAGTGAACATGTCTTGCTTTCATCGAACACATATATTACCTTCTCATAAATAGGTGTTGATGGTACGACATTAATCATAAGAATGAAAAGCAACAACATCCTTCAATTATTGTGGCAGATTTTACATAAGATTTACATATATTCGTGCATTTCATAAACATTGCGTTCCGCAAGAACATGAGAACAATTCAATCTTTGGATTCTAATTCTTTGCTACGTCAGGAGTTTTGCGTGAACCATCTTCCTTCGATGTCATCTCCTTCCAGGCACTACCATTCATCCACCTTTGCCAATCTGGATGGTCATATCCCTTCGCACCAAAATGACCAACAACACTTTTGAACGATTCCACAAACTCGTCAGCATTGTCAAATTTGCGACCAAAGGGATAAGCTCTCACTTTCACTTCACGTCCAGTCACTGTCATTCCAATTTTTTGATCTCCGTGCCAAAGTTTATTCAAGCCGTGGATTCCCATCATACGAATAGGTCGTTTGCTCATCCTCGCCATTGAAAAGGCACCAGGAAAAACGGGCATCAAGCCATTTTCTGGAGATGGATTCAACTGTCCTTCAGGCAAAATTCCAATATCCCACCCTTCATCAAAAGCTTTTCGTATGCCCTTGATTAGGGTCTTGAATGAAGATGTTTTATACTGATTCGTATTTCCATTACCATTCGCCTCCATTTCAACTGGTATGAATCCACACATTTTGAAAAGTAGTCCTGTTATTGGATTCTTCTCCAAATCCTTCCAGTACACAATCTTGATGGGGCGCTTCTTCTTACCTCTTAATTTCTTGTCAGTAGCAAGAAGAAAGAAAATATCCAACATGCTGGTGTGGTTGCATACCCAAATCGATGGTTCAGGATCGCCGCCCTCTTCATCTGTCAACACCTTCACCTTTGCAAATGGGATGATCCTCATAAGCCAACGACTACAAAACTGTCCGGTTCTTAGGGATGCCTTTTCTTTCCTCTGTGTGGAGATAATTTTAGCTCTGTGCAAGAGGAAAGGTGGGAAAAGAGTGATGGGAAGAGCGACGCACATTGAAGCAACAAAAGCGATCATTCCAGCCTAAGAGATAGGATCAAGTTAGATATTGCATATTTTCGATGAAGCTCAAGTTGGCCGAAACTATCGGTTGGGAATTTACCGACTCACCTTAGTGAAGGAGGCTTTGATAGGATTGAGATGAACCTCTTGAGAACTCTGAACGAGTGAGGACGCATGCAGCTGCGACTTCTTTACATCTTTCGAGATCGATGCCAAGGGTGTAAGAGGAAGTACATAGTCAGGTCGATGTAAGATAGGTTTTGTGTTAGTGGGTAGGAAAGCAGCCGACCTCTGAGAAAGCACAGCCGTTATCAAAAAGAGCAATTGCATCGAGGAGGAGATCATGCTTTACCACGTTTTGTTTATTCGGCTCGACCCAGGAATAAATCCGTTCATAATGGCAATGTGATTCGTCGTGAACAGTATCTATCACTTACTTGAACTCCATCTTCGATCTTCTTCAAAATACCAAACCCAAACAAAAACATTTGACCCCAATGCAAATAATTGAAAATGGAAAGAAAGGAGAAGAGGAAGAAATCCGAAAATGAGGGGAGTTTATTGAAGAGGCACATTTGCTGGCCACCAAATGATGTCAGCAATAGCCTTATTGAGAAGGGGTCATCTCAGCCACATTTCCATTCTTTCCCCCCTCTTCACCCGTTTTTTCAAATATTCAAAAACTAAAATAGTTGATAACTCATCTAATTAACCATAAATTATCCTTTGTTTCAATTTGAATAATTACCA
>Ga0115005_10000755_pt1 | contig 25060 bp, 17 predicted proteins | sample ArcOceMetagenome_FD_87163 | JGI IMG/M metagenome (GOLD analysis project Ga0115005, IMG submission 87163) | Marine eukaryotic phytoplankton communities from Arctic Ocean - Arctic Ocean - Greenland ARC118M Metagenome | ecosystem: Environmental > Aquatic > Marine > Oceanic | place: Arctic Ocean...
GTAGTGCATTCCGAAATGCCCATGGTGGATGAAGATGAAAGTATGCATGGTTTTCAAATATGGTTGAACATGCCAGCAAAAGATAAGTTACGTCCAGCGCGATACCAAGATTCTACCCGTTTACCTGTGTTAACGAATGAAACAGGCGCAAGTCTAAAGCTACTTGCAGGCCATTGGATATTTGGTGGCAACACAGATTCATCACCGTTAACTGGGTTGGCAGCTAATGGGGCACTTGCAGATATAACCCTAGAAAGAAACGCTAAAGCTAATTTGGATTTATCGCATGCTGAGCAAGTATTAGTTTATGTGCACACAGGAAACTTTGCTTCACCTCCTTTAAAGTCAGGACAAATGGCTATTGTTGATGCACAACAAGCAATATCGATGACTGCTGATGATAATGGTGCAGGAGCATTGATTTTAGTCGGTAATCGCATTAACGAAAAAATTGCTCATATGGGGCCGTTTGTGATGAATACTGAAAAAGAACTGCGCCAAGCAATAACCGATTATCAATTGGGCAAGTTTGGCCAAATTACTTAATTCAAAAACTATGGTGTATTATAACAATTACCTCGACAGAGCCTCTTCCGTTTTGACGATTTTTTTCGTTTATCGGTATTACAGAGGGGTAAATTGTCTGTTACGTCGATATCCAAAGTGATGGTTACATACACAATTTTTATGTCAGCTTAAGATCCCAGTCAATGGGATTGGTAAAGCACTCATGCAAAAAATAATTGAAATATGGCAAAATTTTGCCATATTTCATCAGAATTTGAACATTGATCTAAAAAATTCTAAAATATACTGATCTCCACCAAACATACGTGGTGATTCAATGTAATAAACAGGGTTATTTATTCGCCTTGATTTTTTGCGTTAAATGATTAACTTTCCTCATAAAAAAAGAGTGTGATATTTGTTATGAAATTGAATGTTAAAAACGTCATTAATGATTACCGTTATTTTTTGATATTTTTGATTCTTAATAGTGGTTTTGTCTTTAGTGTGCAAGCTAATACGATATCAAAAGTAATTGATGAACAAGAACGTAAAATAGGTGGTCGTATTGGCGTGTCTATTTATGATGTAACCGCTAATGACCTATGGAATTACAATGGAAATTTAAGGTTTCCATTAATGAGTACATTTAAAACCTTAGCGTGTGCAAAGTTACTTTCTGATGTGGAAAATGGAATTCAATCTCTTGATAATTATACAATTATTACGAAAAAATCACTTGTTACTTGGTCGCCAATAACTGAACAGCGTGTTGGAGAGAAAGTGACTTTAAAAGAAGCTTGCTCAGCCGCCATGATCATGAGTGATAATACTGCGACCAATATAGTGCTTAAGGGGATAAAAGGGCCAGAAGCGTTAACTCAGTTTTTACGCTCTATCGGTGATGATGTTACCCGTTTGGATCGAATAGAACCTTATTTAAATGAAGCAATCGATGGAGATGAGAGAGATACTACAACGCCTAATGCAATAGTTAAAAGTTTACATACACTATTATTTGGTGATGTATTATCAACGCTATCAAAAGAACAATTAAAAAAATGGATGATGGATAACAGAGTCACCGGTAGTTTATTACGATCAGTACTTCCTGAACTGTGGTCGATTGCTGACCGCTCAGGCTCTGGAGGTTTTGGATCTAGAGCGATTACAGCTGTTGTTTGGTCTGATAAAAAAACACCTTTAATTATCAGTATTTATTTAACGCAGACCAAAATATCATTTGACCAGCGTAATAAAACTATTGCGGATATAGGGAAGGAAATTTTCACCGTTTATAGTCAATAAACTATAGAACAATATTCACATTCAACTAACAATAATTCCTTTAAAAATTGATCTGTGCTTATGAAAAAAAACAATAAAGAAAGCCTTATTTTTTATCTCCAACACTAAAAATTTCTGCGCATATGGTATTATGGGGGATTACTCATTAATATTTATGTCATCCATCTACTTATGCCTACAAAAATTCTCCGTATCCGTGAAAAAACCATCTTTGACGGTATTTTTAGTAAATACATTTTAAAGTTCCTTTTTAGCCTTTGGTTTAAAGTTTCGGGCTGGAAACTATGTAAAGTCACTCCTGAAGGAGCCGGTATAACCATTGCTGCGCCGCACACTTCAAATTGGGATTTTGTTTACGCACTCGGCGCAGCTATATTACAAGATGTAAAAATTTATTTTTCTATTAAAGACAGTATGTGCCGAGTGCCCATTTTAGGGCGTTGGCTTATGTTTCTTGGCGCTATGCCTATCGACCGTTCAGCGACAGGATTAGGCCAGGTTGAACAAATTAAGCAGTTTATTGACACACAAAAAGGCAAACGAGTATTTTTCTTATTTACCCCTGAAGGTACACGAGGGGGAGTAGCCAAATGGAAAACTGGGTTTTACCATGTTGCTCAAAGATGTGAATTACCTATTTTTTTAGCCAAAGTCGATTACCTCAGTAAAGAAACGGGTGTTTTTCATATCTTTAAATTGACTGATAATAAAGACGATGATATTCAAGCTATGCAAGCCTCGTATAAGAGTGTATACGGTAAATATCCAACAAAACAATTTCCAGCATATCAAGGACGTATAGCAAACATAGGCGATAAAGAAGCTGCAACCCTTCGTGCGCTATACGCTATTAATTCTATAAAAGGAGTAGCTACTAAAATAGAAATAAGTGCTAAAGCAAAAATGGGCGAACTCTCAAATAGCATGTTCGACTTTTTAATAGAAAAAGGACTTGTGGAACAAGATTTTTTAGAAAGGGCGGAAATTACATATCAATTAACTTTAGCAGGTAAAGGCTGCTATTTGCATTTGTATTGGCAAGATAATGGGCTAAATGTACCTAACAGGTAAACGAATCACGATTAACCGTGTTTATCTGTTGCATCAGGTTCTTTAATTTTAAAGGGGCAATAAAGGGAATATTACATTTTTCTCTTATATGAGTTCATTATAAAGAATCGAATAATGCCTATTCGAACAGACATCTTTTTTATCACATATAACACAGGGACTTTTAAATTTCACAGCTCAGTTACTTTTATTAATGTGGAATATTATCTTTTTAAAACTCAGTATATTTTCTAAAATTATTTCAATACTGTATTCGGTGATTCATCTTTAAGTATTTAGCACTGAGAACGCTTTATCTTTATTACTAATTTAATGTTTCAGGTTTTACTTTTTCAGCTAATAACTACTAAAATACTATTAGACTATCACTGAATCTTGACACTTATATATTCAAGGTGTATCTTTTATATACTCAAACTTGACAGTGTCAACTTTAGTTTGATGAGTATACGTTTTAATACCCTATTTTTTAACATAACCAGTGAAATCTCTAGAACTTCACACACGCTATTTAAAGAGAGTAACAATGTCTCAACAACAATTTTCAAGACTGTTTGAACCACTCGACCTTGGTTTCACGACACTAAAAAATCGAATCTTAATGGGGTCAATGCATACAGGGTTAGAAGAACATCCCGAGGGCACAGAACGTATGGCGGCATTTTTCGGTGAGCGGGCTAAAGGTGGATGTGGGCTTATTGTTACGGGTGGCTATGGTCCAACGAAACGTGGTGCTACTCACCACCATACTAAGATGATCGAAACGGCAGAAGATATTGCAAAACATCGAGCGATTACCGACGAGGTACATAAGTATGATGGTAAGATTTGTATGCAAATACTGCATACGGGTCGTTATGCTTATAATAAAAGTCCTATTGCACCATCGGCTATTCAAGCACCAATTAATCCCGCTAAGCCTGAAGCTGCTACCGCTGAAATGATAGAAGAAGAACTGCTTGGTTTTATAGACCTCGCGGTCAAAGCTCAAAAAGCGCATTATGACGGTGTAGAAGTGATGGGCTCTGAAGGCTATTTTATTAATCAATTTACAGCTTTAAGAACGAATCAACGTGATGATGAGTGGGGCGGAGCATATGAAAACCGCATACGATTTGGTGTTGATGTCGTTCGTCGTATCCGCGAAGCGGTTGGTGAAAAGTTTATTATTATATTCCGCTTGTCTATGATGGACCTTGTTGAAGGCGGTAGTACTTTTGAAGAAGCTGTACAATTTGGACAAGCCATTGAAAAAGCGGGTGCCACTATTATTAATACGGGCATTGGCTGGCATGAAGCGCGTATCCCTACTATCCAAACTAAAGTACCACGTGCAGCCTTTACTTGGGTAACGGCCAAATATAAAGAACATTTTAACATCCCTGTGATCACTTCAAATCGAATCAACACACCAGAAGTTGCTGAAGAGGTATTGCAAAATGGCGATGCCGATATGATTTCAATGGCACGTCCTTTTTTAGCGGATGCCGAGTTTGTAAATAAAGCGGCTGAAGGTCGAAGCGATGAAATAAACACGTGTATTGGGTGTAATCAAGCGTGTCTAGACCATGTCTTTCTGGGTGAAATGGCGAGTTGTTTAGTTAATCCCCGTGCTTGTTTTGAAACAGAAATAAATATTATTCCAACGAAAACAGTGAAAAAAATTGCAGTCGTTGGCGCGGGTCCTGCTGGATTATCTGCTTCAACGGCCCTTGCTGAAGCTGGCCATGAAGTCACACTTTTTGATGGCGCACACGAAGTTGGCGGACAATTCAATATAGCCAAGCAAGTACCGGGAAAAGAAGAGTTCTCTGAAACCATTCGTTATTTTTCTCGCCAACTTGAGTTAACGGGTGTAACCGTTAAATTAAACACGAAAGTCACAGTAGATCAGTTAAACGCGAGTGACTTTGACGAAATAGTGATTGCTACAGGTATAACCCCCCGCACACCGCCCATTGAAGGTATTGAGCACGCTAAAGTATTAAATTACATTGATGTACTTAGACATAAAAAGCATGTTGGTAAAAAAGTGGCTGTTATTGGCGCTGGTGGTATTGGCTTCGACGTTTCTGAGTATTTAGTACATGCAGGTGAAGGAACAAGTCAGAATATTGAAGCTTATATGAAAGAATGGGGTGTTGATATGACACTTAACGCACGTGCCGGTATTGAAGGCATGGAAGCACAAGTATCTGCACCAGCTCGTGAGGTTTTCTTACTTCAACGTAAAGATACTAAAGTCGGCGCAGGTTTAGGTAAAACTACCGGTTGGATACATCGTCTAGGCCTTAAAAATAAAAACGTTAAGATGATTGCTTCTTGTGAATATCACAAAATTGATGATGCAGGTTTACATTTAAGTATTGGTGGAGAGAAGCAAGTATTAGAGGTTGATAATGTCATTATTTGTGCAGGACAAGATCCGGCAAGAGAGCTATTGGAAGGTTTGAATAAGCCATATCACTTAATTGGTGGTGCCGATGTCGCAGCAGAACTTGATGCTAAACGTGCTATCAAACAAGGTTTGGTTTTAGCAACGCAACTTTAGATTCAAACGGCTTTTAAACAAGCCGATTTAAGAGCGAACCTAATATCCAGTTTGAAGGAAAGCTGTTTGTTAGGTTATCTTCACCGCATTTATTAAGTACTTCTTACTCACTTACTTAATGCTATCCCACTTGTGTTAGTCATTCATCTGCAGCGTTAAATATATATCGTTATTGCCTTTATTTCATATTTAGTTAAGGTGAAAATTGTTCACTAAAAAATAATCAAAAACGCATTCAAAGAATGGTGGTGGTCTTTCTTTTTAAACTTTAGCCATCAATTCATAATCGATTTACCAATACAAAAAAACACATACACAATATGTTGATAATAAGTCATATTATTTATATGCACGCTAAAGGTTTCATCATGCTAGATATGTTGATTCTTTCATTATGCAACTATTTGTGTGATTGATGATGCTCTATTGCTCAATGCCAATTCATACATGCCGTGATTTCTGGGGTTTTAAAAAGGGGGATGAACCATATATAGTCATGCACATTATGCATTGATTTTAAAACCATACTTGGCATGACGCAAATAACGATAAAGTTGATTGGTATGTATGGGCTGATGCTAATGAAGACGCTACTTCTCCAAACAATTGGCTATCTATTTTTGGTGGTGGAGCATAGCAATGGGAACCTCGTCGCCAACAATATTATTTACATAAATTTTTGATCTCTCAACCTGATTTGAATTTTAACAATGAAGCTGTAAGAAAAGCTGTATTAAACAATGTAAAATTTTGGTTAGATCTGGGTGTGGATGGATTCCGTTTAGACACAATTAATTTTTGTTACCACGATAAACTATTACGTGATGACCCTTCAATGGCAATTGAAGACCGTCAAGGTATAGGTTTTAGTGACGATAATCCTTATGCATTTCAATATCATTATTACAACAATACTCAGCCCGAAAAATTGAGTTTATGGAAGATATTCGTGCATTAATGGATCAGTATCCAGATGTAGTGACATTGGGAGAAATTTCTTCAGAAAACTCATAACAAACCACCTTGAGTAACTCAAGGTGATAAACGTTTACATATGGCGTATAGCTCTGAATTATTAACGCCTGATGGCAGCCCTACCTATATTCGTCGATATCAGAATGAAAAAATATTGGTGACTGCTAATTTCACAAGTAAAAACCTTGAACATAAGGTTAATGAGACTAACGTAACATTATTGAATGGCAATGGTTTTACAGCGTCGATAGACAAAACATCTTTAATCATGTTGCCTGCGTTTAACATAGCTTATCTCGACGTTTATTAGATTTTAAAATTTATTCAGTCGCAACATCCATGTGAAATTTCAGGTATTACTTTCATAGAAATATTAAAAGGGCTGCAATTAATGCAGCCCTTTGTTATTTAACCCCTTCAAAAAATTTTTATAAATTTAAGCTATTAAAAAGGAACAAAACCTTTTTAATTTTTGGGCTACAATATTCGTAACCAAGGTTTTGTGACCTTGCCATAATTTGGCTAATAAAATTATTTAGTCATATGCCAATTCATGCCTGTAGAGTAACGGTGGTCAAATCCTTTCCAAGGTTCAGGTGTTTTTCCATCAAGAGCGACCTGATTAGAACTTTGAGATAAATCAAGGTATTCGCACTTATCTACTTGCTGTTTTAAATGACAATCCATCATCGCGAGTGTGAAATGCTTATTGGTGTTATTTAATACAACACTATCCCACGAGGAGTCATGGTAATGGCCAATGTCTATTTCACTCACTTTAGAAACAGATGGAGCAGGGTGAGGCGCTATATTATGTCGTGCATTTTGATAGGTCAGTAAATATTTATTTTTACTGCCTGTTTTTTCATAAAGTGATTTAATCCCGTCATAACCTGATACATCATCTAATGATCCACCAACATATAAAATTGGAGTATTCATTTTTTCCATCGCTTCTTGCTTAAATAGATTGTGTTGTCCGCCCCATGGAGCGAGGGCAACAACAGCCTGCCATTTCTTGTCAACATTAACATTTTCATATTGACCACCAGCACAACTATTTAATAAAGACATGACTTTTTGTACTTGTTCGGGATCTTTTAAACCTGTAAATGCTGATGTCGTCGCTGAAGTAAAGTTATAACAACCACCAATCGTATTGACCGCCCCAAATCCACCCATAGAATAACCAATCAGTCCGGCTTTATTTTCATCAATAGCTGCAGAAGCAAAGTTTTTACTTGAAGTAAGATGATTTAATGTGAATTGCTGATCACGAGAGCGATTAAGTAAAGTACTGAAAAATCCAGAAAAAGGGCTGTTTTTCATGTCTACTTCTGAATTGGTTGAATCGGTATGATCAATCGCGGCAACAACATATCCATTCGATGCTAAATGCTCTGCTAAATAATACATGATGGTTCGGTAACCGGTATAACCATGTGAAATGACAACCAGTGGGAATTTGCTACCGCTCTCTGCAATATAAACGGGAGCATCACGAAAAGCATCTGCTTGTATAGAAAATTTTATACCCGATCGCGTTTCATCTTCATAGCTGGTTTTTATATTTTTGATATTTCCATTACTTGGATACCAAACTTCTACAGTAAGCTTTCTATCTTCGCTTGCTTGTGTAGAAGGGTTAAATTGTGCAGGGTTAATAATTTCTATTGTTCTCACACCGACATCATAGTTACCTTTTTCTGCAAGTTCAGGAACAACATCAGCAGGAAGTAAACTATGTAATTGCTCTGGTATGAGTTCAGTCGTTTTATGTGATTTATCATTAATTATTGGCGTAGCATTTACTGTCGATATTAGCTGAAAGAAGCTACTCAGTATTACGCTATACAGCAGTGGCTTTTTGTGTTTTATTTGCATGATTAGTCCATTCTCTTTTATAGTTATTATTAAATTTTGAACGTTTTTAGCCGTTGTTTAGTTATAAAGTTGTTGATAATAAATTGTATAAATAACGCTATTCATTTGGATATTTAAGACCCCATTGGTCGCGTATCGTATCCATTAAGGTCATCATAGCCACGGTTTTATCAAGCGGAAAAACATCACTTTGCTTTTTATTTTCACGTATACATTCAATGGCGTGTGATATTTCAAAGGTGAAGTTTTCATTTTCATCAAAAGGGAAAGCCAGCACTTTCATCGGGTGATTATTGAGATGTAAATGTAATGCTTGAGCGCCCAAAAAATCCGGAATACGGATGTAACCTAAGCTACCGCTTATGATACCTTCGGTAGGGGCATTTTCAATAAAAGAAGCAGATAAAATAGCACGTTGTTTCTCTCCGTATTCAAGTAGGTAACATGAGCTCTCATCAACGCCACTATCGCTCATTACAGCAGAACTTTGTATACGACTCGGCGTTTCACTAAATACAATAGCTGCTAGGGTTAATGGATAGATACCAAGATCGAGCAGGGCACCACCAGCAAGATCTTTATTACGTAAACGATGTTCTTTAGGAAAATCACCACTGATATTAAAACTTGCTTTAACGGTGTGTACTTCACCAATAATATTGTGTGCTAATAAATGGCTTAAATGTGAAATGGCAGGGAGAAATCGGGTCCATACACACTCCATCATGAAGCAATTATTTTTATTAGCTAACGTTATTAATGTTTGAGCTTGTTTAGCGTTAACCGTAAAAGGTTTTTCGCAAAGTACATCTTTTCCATGCTCTAAACAAAGTTTGATATTTTCAAAATGAAAGTTATGTGTGGTGGCAATATAAACTGCATCAATGTCTTTATCATTGACTAAGGAATGATAATCGTTATATGAACGTTGTATGTGATGTGTTTTAGTAAAGCGTTCAGCTTTCCCTGGGGTAAGTGAAGCTCCTGCGAGAAGCGTGCAGTTATCTGTTTTTTTTACGCCATGGGCAAATATATGTGCAATTACACCGCATCCAATAACGCCAAAATTAATGTTTCTAATACCTTGAGTCTGTTGCATTACTGCCCTTTGAGTGCTGATAGCTTTAAAGTCTTAGCTTAAGATAATACATTATGTAATAGGTTTAATCGTGTTGTGTTATATTCGTCATGAAAAATAAAATGATTACATCAATGCTAATTCATATCAGACGCTTAAAAATAATTAACTTTTAACCCATCACCTGCTTTACCCACGTAAATAGAAGCATGGATATTAAAACGCGCATGATAATGTTCAGCAACCGCATCCTCAATTTTAACGATATCATCATGGCGGCATAAACATACAATTGCACCACCAAAACCTCCACCAGTCATTCGAACTGCTCCTTCAAGACCTAATGCGGCTTGGCATATTTCTACTAATCCATCAGTTTCTGGAACGGTTACTTCAAAATCATTTTTTAAGGATTGATGAGAAGCTGTCATCAATTGTCGCAGGCTTTTCATATCATTATTTTTTAATGCTTCAGCCGCGTTTAATACGCGAATATTTTCAGTGATCACATGATGAGCGCGTTTATATTCATTTTCTGTCATCACAGATCGAGCAGCTTCTAACACATCAATGTTAGCGTCACGTAAACTGGTTACTGACATTTTATCAGCCGCTTGTTCACAGTCGATTCGGCGCTGGTTATATTCGCTGTCGACAAGTTTGCGAGGATAATTTGAATTAACAATGACAATAGACAGATCATCAGGAATATTAACGGATTCTGTTAATAAGCTCTGACAGTCAATCAGTAAAGCATGATCTTTTTCGCCGTTAGCAGAAACCAATTGATCCATAATTCCGCATTGGCAATCCATGAAATCATTTTCCGCTTCTTGACCCAATAAGGCGATCGCTTGACCAGATAAATTCAGTTGATTGAGTTGGTTGAAAACACCACCTACCGCTACTTCTAAAGCGGCGGAAGAAGACAAACCACTCCCTTGTGGAACATCACTGTCAATTAACAAGTCAACACCACATAGTTGGTGACCCTGTCGTTTGAATACGAAAGCAACAGCGCGTATATAGTTTCCCCACTGTGATTTTCCATGGCTAATTTCACCATCGATGCTAAATTCGTCATGCTCACCTGGATAATGTAAAGAATGTACAACAATCTTATTATCAGTACGTTTTCTAAAAAGTATACGAGTAGCAAACGCTAAGGCACAAGGTAAAACAAAACCATTATTGTAATCTGTAAATTCACCAATTAAGTTAACACGTCCTGGTGCGCACGATATGGCTTGAGCAGGCTGTAGATAAATCTCTTCAAATTTATGCTTGAAAATATCATGTGTCATTAGCCTGATCCTTTTTATAGTGAATTACACTGGCGGAGCGTAGAATTTTAGCCGCTGTTTCTGCGGTTAAGTCACGTTGACTTTCTGCAAGCATTTCATAGCCAACCATGTGTTTTTTGACTGTCGCAGAGCGCAATAAAGGTGGGTAAAAATGGGCGTGTAATCGCCAATGACTCTTGTCATTGCCATTTGTAGGTGCATTATGCCATCCCATTGAATAAGGGAAACTACACTTAAAAACATTATCATAGCGTATCGTAAGCTCTTGCAATGCCTGGGCTAAGCTATTTTTCTGTATACTATTTAACTGTCCAAAGTCTTGGATATTATCTTTTGCAATCAATAACGTTTCAAAGGGCCAAGCTGCCCAAAAAGGAACAACCACTAGCCAATGTTCATTTTCAACAACTATGCGATCCTGATTTGAACATTCATGCTCCACATAGTCTGCAAGTAATGATTTACCGTGTTTATTTTGGTAAGCGAGTTGCTGGTTGTTTTCTTGTTCTATTTCGGTTGATAAGTGTTCATGTGCCCATATTTGTCCATGTGGGTGAGGCTGTGAACACCCCATTATTGCCCCTTTATTTTCAAAGATATTGACGCAGGCATATTCTTTTGATAATTCGACATAATTTGATTGCCAGGTATTAACCACAGCTTCTATTTCAGTCATAGATAATTCGGGTAGTGATTTGTTATGGTTGGGGGAGAAACAAACCACTCGGCATTCACCATTTGCTATGTTGGCTTCAAATAAAGGGTGTTGATCGTCGTTTATTTTATCGGTTTCGTCATAACTTTCAGTCAAAGCACCAAAGTCATTAATGAATACATAAGTTTCTTGATAATTTGGTGTGACCGCATTCTTTGCTCGCTCATTTCCTGGACATAGAGGACAATTTTCATCGTAAATGGGTAATACTGTTACGGACTCTGCTTCAGTCGCTCCTAGCCAAGGTCGATTATTTCTATGAGGAGAAACTAGTACCCAATCGCCTGTAAGTGGATTTTTACGACGATGAGTAAATTCCAAATTATTCATGTTATTTTTCCAAACAATTACGTTATTTTAACTGCCAGTTGCAGCTAATGTCGTTATTTTGTATTTGAGTTAAGTTACTGACTATAAATAGGAGAAAACCTACTAAAAGTTACAATAAATCTATGATTTTTATGTAGCTAATGGCCAAGGTAACTCAATATGTAATACTACAATTTTTTTGTTAAGTCTTATTTATAAGATAATTAAAAGTAACGGTGATTGCAACTATTATTTGTCGAATTCTTATTATTCATAATTTCAACTGTAACATAATGATAATATGGTTTTTTGTGTTTTTATTGTGCAACAATGATTAACGTAGAATCGATAGGTTGGGTCATTAAATCATACGTTTATAAACCTAGATATTATGAAATTTAATATGTGGTGATAGATTAGCTACTAGAGTCTAGCCAGTAGCCAAAATTTAATCCAACGCTTTTCATGCAGCCTTGGTTAATTTAGACGATTTACGTCTTAACAGTGTAGGGTGTTTAGATAAAAACGCTTCTATATTTTCTATTTGTTCTGTTGATAAAAATAGCCCTCTTTTTGTTCTTCTCCAAATAATATCTTCTATTTCAATCGCCCATTCTTTCTCAATTAAATAGTTTATTTCCGCTTCATATAAGTCAGCACCAAAAGAGTCCCCTAAGGATTCAATATTGTTCATGTTATGCAGCAAAACAAAAATACGTGTGCCGTAACTGCGAATTAAACGAGTTCGAAGTTTTTCCGGTAACCATGGGTATTGATTTTCAATCGATTTTGTAAACGTTTTAATATTAGAGAAGTCACCGCCTGGTAAAGAAGCATTAGCTGTCCATTGCCCTCCTTTTTTATTGAAATATGGATTTATTTTGTCTATTGCAGCTTCTGCTAATTTTCTATAGGTTGTTATTTTCCCCCCAAAAATAGATAAAATAGGCGCTTGCCCATCAACATCTTCTAACTCTAATGTATAATCTCGAGTAACTGCTTGCGCATTTACAGACTCATCATCCAGCAATGGTCTAACACCAGAATAAGTAGTAACAATATCGTCTTTAGATATTTTTTGCTTAAAATAATCATTGGTAATATTCAATAAGTACTCAATTTCATCTTCTGATATTTTAACAGCAGAAGGTGCACCAATATGTTCAACATCCGTGGTACCAATGAGAGAGAAGTCCTCTTCGAAGGGAATAACAAAAACGATACGTTGATCGGTATTTTGTAACATGTAAGCTTCTGGCTGATCGTGTATACGAGGAACTACAATGTGGCTACCTTTAACCAAACGAATATTTTGAGGAGACTTAAGTGATAATGCTTCTGAAAACAAATTTGCAACCCAAGGACCTGCTGCGTTAACCACACTACGAGCATTTATAATGCTGATGTCACCTGTTAACGTGTCTTCTAATGTAATAACCCACATACCATTTTGACGCACAGCTTTAATACATTTAGTTTGCGTTCTAATTGTGGCTCCTTTTTCTTGTGCAGCGATAGCATTTAATATCACTAATCGAGCATCATCTACCCATCCATCTGAATACTCAAATCCCTTTTTAATCGTGTTAACAAGTGGACTGTCTGTGTTGAATCGAATACTTTTAGATGCTGCCAATGTTGTACGCTTTGCTAAGTTATCGTAAAGGAATAAACCTGCTCTAATGAGCCATGAAGGTCTTAAATGCCGTTGATGAGGTAATCTAAAGGTAAGTGGTTTAATGATGTGTGGCGCATTTTTGAGTAAAACCTCACGTTCTGTTAGGGCTTTTCTTACAAGGCTAAATTCATAATGTTCTAAATAACGTAATCCACCATGAATGAGTTTACTGCTATTAGACGAGGTTGCAGAAGCAAGATCATTTTGTTCGCAAAGGATTACTTTCAATCCTCTGCCAGATGCATCTGCAGCTACGCCCGTACCATTGATACCACCACCAATAACAACAACGTCAAATACTTCATTTTTTTTATTCATATATTTTGTCTGACAAGTATGATTTTCGATATGTCGTATTGTAATGTTCGTTTGTGTTCGTTTCAAGTTAAATATATTCGATTTACAAAGTGATTCGGGATTTTTTACGTAGTATGTAGGCTAGCCAATTGTTATTTGGCTAGTTTTTTATGCAGAAGTGATAGTCATTAATAAGGAAATAGTGACTTGGTTAAATTATATGCGTAGCTATATTATGAGTAGAGAGTATTTCTTCTATTGCTGCAGGAGGTTTTTGATCAGTAAATAAATGGTTGATTTGAGTAATGTTACCTTGTTTTATCATTGCATTTCGTCCAAATTTTGATTGATCCGCGGCAAGTAAAACATTAGTTGAGTTGTTAATTATAGCTTGAGCAACACGAACTTCTCTAAGATCAAAATCAAGTAAAGAACCATCATTGCTAATGCCACTGATACCAATAATACCAAAATCCATTTGGAATTGATTCATGAAATCACAAGTCGCTTCGCCTATAATGCCGCCATCTCTGTGTCTAACTTCGCCAGCAGCAATAATAACGCTAAAGTCTTCTTTAGCCGACAAAATAGTAGCGACATGGATATTATTTGTAACAATATTTAAGGCTTTATGATTAAGCAAGGCGCGGGCTATAGTCTCTGTTGTGGTACCGATATTAATAAATAAAGAAGCCCCGTTAGGGATCATTTTTACTAACTCACAAGCGATGCTTTCTTTTGCTTCTAAATTTAATATCTTACGTGCCTGGTATGAACTGTTTTCAGTGGTTGAAGAACTTTCTGCTCCACCATGATGACGAATAATAACGCTTGATTCTGCCAATAAATTCAGGTCTCTTCGAATCGTTTGCGGCGTAACACCAAAATGCTGTACCAGTTCATCGATAGTAATAAAGCCTTTCTCATGCACTAGATCTGCGAGTTCAGTTTGGCGTTGATTTAGCGCCATAAAGGCTACCTCTATTATTTAAAAGTTAAAACATAATAAAATTATCCCACATGTTAGATAGTTTCCAAAACAAATTATTATAACATAATGTTCGAATGTGAAAGTATTGATTGCCAATTTTAAAATAAATGTGCATTATCGAATGAATGTTTTTATTAAGTAAGATAAATAGTAGCGATGTCGAGATTCATATTATCCATAGATCAAGGTACAACAAGTTCAAGAGCCATACTGTTTACTGAAGAAGGTAAAATACATGCTGTAGCCCAAGAAGAGTTTGATCAACATTTTCCCCAGGATGGTTGGGTTGAACATAATCCAAATGATATATGGAAAACAGTACTCAACACTTGTCGAAAAGTACTTAATGATAATAATGTACCTGCGAAAGAGATTGCTGCTATAGGTGTTACTAACCAGCGAGAAACAACTTTAGTATGGGATCGTAATACGGGTGAAACACTATATAACGCAATTGTTTGGCAGGACCGTCGCACTTCAGAGTATTGCGAGTCAATTCAGTCTCCTCATATTGAAACCCTTATTAATAACAAAACAGGTTTATTGTTAGACCCATATTTTTCGGCGACTAAAATTCGTTGGATACTTGAAAATGTGACAGGCGCGAAAGAAAAGGCTGAAAGAGGTGAGCTTGCTTTTGGTACTGTCGATACTTTTTTGTTATGGCATCTTACCAATGGCAAAGTTCATCGAACAGATGCCACTAATGCTTCAAGAACGATGATATTTGATATTCACGAACAACAATGGGATAAAGAATTACTTGAATTATTCAATATTCCACAATCCATGTTACCTGAAGTGATGGATTCATCAGATGACTTTGGTTATACGGATAGTTCATTGTTTGGTGTTGAAATTCCAATTTTAGGGATGGCTGGCGATCAGCAGGCTGCGTTATTTGGTCAAGCATGTTTTGATGAAGGAATGGCAAAAAGTACTTATGGTACAGGTTGTTTCTTAATGTTGAATACCGGCGATAAAGTTTTAAAATCTGAGAACAAATTGTTAACTACGGTTGCTTATCGACTGAATGGAAAAACTACCTATGCAATCGAGGGGAGTATTTTCATGGCAGGGGCAACTATTCAATGGATACGTGATGGATTAAAGTTGATTAGTAATGCCAGTGAAACTGAGTCTATTGCTGCAAAGATGCCTTTAGATCATGGTGTGTTTTTAGTACCAGCATTTACGGGATTAGGCGCTCCTTATTGGGATCCTAATGCACGGGGAGCTATTTTAGGGTTAACGCGTGATTCGGGCATCAATGAGATTGTGACTGCTGCATTACAATCAGTTTGTTATCAAACAAAAGATTTACAAAAAGCAATGGAAAGAGATGGCATTAGACCGACACTTATACGTGTCGATGGCGGAATGGTTGCCAATAATTGGTTGTTAGGTTTTCTATCAAATATTCTTGGCGCAACCGTCGACCGTCCTGAAATAATTGAAACTACAGCGTTGGGGGTTGCCTATTTAGCCGGGCTAAAAGCAGGGGTTTTTAGTTCAACAGAAGAATTGGCTAAGATGTGGCATTGCGATAGACGCTTTGCTCCTGAAATTGACAACAAGCAACGCAATAATTTATATGGAAAATGGTTAGACGCAGTAAAAAAAGTACAAAGTTAATTCGATATTTGTCGACAATTATCATTTTTATTCATAATACTTAATTTCATATGATAGGTATGCATACAGATTTTATTTTAGCATTTCAATTGTTATGAATTTTTAATAAGTAAAGATGTATGTGTCTGGTTTTTTGAGGATAACATACAAATAAAATCCTTAAGTACATTGGTTGGCTATTTAAATAATAGTTGATATTTTTGTTCAATTAATGTATTTATATGATAAATAAGCTTTATAGGTTTAATGATCTATAAATCTTTAATAAGTATGAAAACATAATAAATATAAAATACTAAAAAGATAAAGGGGAACAATATGTCTACAAAGAACATTTCAAAATTCAATAAGCGAACGGCAATCGCTATAGCTGTTGCAGGTGCGTTAACTAATGCTAGTGTTTATGCTGCTGAAACCGATAGCAGTGTAAAAGAGAAAGAAAAAGAAGCAGAAGTTATTGTCGTAACAGGTTTTCGTAGCAGTTTGAAAGCATCAATGCTGAACAAAAGAGAAGCTATAAATGTTTCAGACGGTATTACAGCTGAAGATTTAGGTAAATTTCCAGACCAAAATGTTGCCGAGTCTTTACAGCGTATCACTGGTGTTTCAATCGATCGAAGCGGCGGTGAAGGGCAATACGTTTCTGTGCGCGGTTTTGGCCCACAGTTTAATATGGTTACGGTTAATGGCCGCCAAATGGCAACAGAAAACGCAGGTCGTGAATTTAGTTTTGATACGTTAGCAGCAGAACTCATCACGGGTGCTGATGTTTATAAAAGTCCGACAGCAAAAATGCAAGAAGGTGGTATAGGTGCCACTGTAAACATTAAGACTGCCCGTCCATTCAATTTTGAAGGCTTCAAAGCTGCAGGTTCTGTCAAAGGTGTTTATGATGATTTAAGTGGTGAAACATCACCGCAAGTTTCTGGTTTAATCACTAATACCTTTATGGATAATCGTTTAGGGGTACTTGTTTCTGCTTCTCATCAACAGCGTGATTCACAAACTAACATGATGGAAACTCGATATTATCGCCCAGGGGTTAATTTCACGGCTCAAAATGGTAAAGAGTTTAATAACGTCAATGTACCACAAAACTTCGATATTGGTGTTGATGAGCAAGAGCGGACAAGAACAAGTGGTACAGCCGTTATTCAATACGCACCAAATGATGAGTTAACATTAACTTTTGACGGGTTAATTTCTAAGTTTGAAGTGGATTCACAAGCGACTAATGCAGGTCACTGGTTCTCCGAAGGCAATTTTATTGATGCTGAAGTAGATGAAAATAATACCGTTGTTTATATTGAAAATTCAAATGCAGGTGCGACTGATTTTATTCGTCGTTCATTTGGTCGTGAAGTTGACATGAACGCTTTTGGCCTTAATATAGAATATATGGTCAATGATGAACTTACCATGACTGCTGATCTATCGCGTTCAAATGCGCAAGAAAATAGTGGTGGTAAAGAATTCTTTAATGTTATTGGTTATAACAACGCTTATACATGGGATAACCGCGCAGGTGGCGATGCGCCAACACTAAGTGTTGCTGGTGGCGATGCGGCTTTATTAAATGCAGAAGCGGGTAAAGCCCATTATAATGAACGTAATGGCTGGGATCGTGATGATCAACTTAATGAATACCGTGTAGATTTTGAATGGGAAACCGGGCAGGATACTTTCACTCAAATGCGTTGGGGTGTTTATGCTCAAAATAGAACAAAAGAAGCATCACGACTTTTCGCAAGTGATTGTGGTGTTTATTGTGGTTACGGCACTGACGTATCATCAGCTTTATTGACCCCTTACGTTGCCAACGATTTTTTTGCTGGCGTACCTAACACGTGGTTAACCTATGACCCAGCAGAATATGGCGCATATCGCGCATCATTAGACCCTATTACAGGTGAAGCTTATAACAACCCAACTAGTCAGTCTGATGCTTATACTGTTGAAGAAGATGTCGTTAGTGCTTATGTAGACTTTACCTTTGAAGGTGAACTAGGAGATATGCCTTGGACAGTAAATGCAGGTGTTCGTTACTCAAAAACCGATGCTAATTTATCAGGTATTACACGTGAACTTGTTGATTTAGAGCCAATACCAAATGACCCTTCAGATTTAAATGAAATTTATGCTGCAGGCGACAATGGAACTCCCGTCACTTCATCTAATAAATATACCAATATTTTGCCAAGTATGAATTTGAAGCTTGAGCTGACAGATGAGATGTTAGTACGTTTAGCTTATTCAGAAACATTAACACGCCCAACAATGAGTGCACTTAATCCAGCCGTTACTATTACCAATTCTCGTCCTAATAATAATCAAGCTTCGGGTGGAAATGCAGACTTAAAACCATACCTATCAACTAACTGGGATTTTTCTTACGAGTATTATTATGCAGATACAAGTACCTTTGTTCTAGCCGTATTTAGTAAAGAAGTTGATAGCTTCATTACGAGCACAGTCGCTAAAGAAGTGTTTAATTTAGAAAGTGGTAGCTATGACTTTGATGTGCGTCGTCCAAGAAATGGTGACGTAGTCGAAGTTAATGGTTTGGAAATAGCATGGACTCATACTTGGGAGTCAGGTTTTGGTATTCAGGCGAACGCTACTTTTGTTGACAGTGATGCAACAATTGATGATAGCGCTTCAGAGTCGTTTGCTTTGGAAGGTCTAGGTGACTCACAAAATATTGTTGCGTTTTATGAGAATGGTCCTTTTCAAACACGCATCGCCTATAATAAACGTGATGAATTTCTGCAAAATTTAGTTAGCCCTTTTGGTGGTTCAGAGCCACTTTATACAGAGTCTTATGCTCAGTGGGATATTAGTGCTAGCTACGATATTAATGAAACGATCACCATCTTTGGTGAAGGTATTAATATTACTAATGAAGAGACACGACGTCATGGACGCCATCAAAATCAATTTGTTCGTTTAGAAAGTACAGGCGCACGTTGGGCTGTAGGTGTTCGTGCCAGCTTTTAGATTAAGTTGTTAGATACACGTTTTATTGGGGGTCTATGACCCCCTTTTTTTATATTATATTTTTGATAATATAAAGAGATAAATACTTATTAAGGCAGTTATATGACAGACCCGATAAAAAAAATTATTATTGTGGGAGGAGGCGCTGCAGGTTGGTTATCAGCGGCACTTCTCGCAAAACAGTTTGAAAGTAAAACTTCTTCAATATCTATTACTTTAATAGAATCAAGTGATATACCAACGGTAGGAGTGGGTGAAGGAACTTGGCCAACTATGCGTAATACGTTACGGAAAATCGGACTGGATGAAAATGTTTTTTTACGTGAATGTAATGCAAGTTTTAAACAAGGAAATCAGTTCATAGGCTGGTGTAATGGGCAGGAAGACGATAAGTTTTACCATCCATTTTCAGCACCGCAAGCATACGGTAAATTTGATTTAAGTCCTTACTGGTTGCAATCAAGTAAACAAAACTTTGCGAGCAGTGTCTGTTTTCAACCCCTGTTATGTGATCTAAATCTCGCCCCAAAAAGTATGACGGATAAACAATTTCAAGGTCAGGCAAATTATGGCTATCACCTTGATGCTGGGAAATTTGGCGAGTTAATTAAAGAACATACGGTAGATAATTTAGGAGTAACGCATGTTATTGGTACTGTCGAACAAGTCAAATTAGATGAGCATGGCAACATCAAGCAAATAGAATTAAAAGACAGTAAAAATATCTCGGGTGATTTTTTCATCGATTGCACAGGATTTTCTAGCTTATTGTTGGGGCAGGCACTTAATGTACCCTTTATACAAAAATCAGATGTTTTATTAGCTGATAGAGCGTTAGCAGCTCAAATACCTTACGATGATGAAGAATCTCCAGTAGCCTCTCATACTAAATCTGTCGCTCAAGATAGCGGTTGGATATGGGATGTAGGATTAAGTAACCGACGTGGCGTTGGTTATGTTTATGCAAGTGAATACACAACAACAGCACAAGCAAAGCAAACGTTAGCAGATTATATTGGTGTTGAAAGCGATCAACTTAATGTGAAAGAAATTGAGTTTACTGCAGGGCATCGCGAAAAGTTTTGGCATAAAAACTGTGTCGCTATTGGACTTTCTGCTGGGTTTTTAGAGCCTTTAGAAGCAGCAGCATTAATGTTAATTGAAATTTCTGCTGAACAAATTGCCCAACAATTACCAGGCTGTAAAAGTTTACTGCCCATCGTTGCCGAGCGTTTTAACCATGATATGGTCATGCGATGGCAGAAAATCATTGAATTTTTGAAGTTACATTACGTACTGAGTAAACGTGAAGAGCCTTTTTGGAAGGCGATGAGAGCTGAATCTTCAATGCCTACTCATTTATCTCAACAGTTAAAATTATGGAAATATCAGCCCCCTAATGAGTACGACTTTTCGAGTGCCGTTGAAACCTTTCCAGCAGCGAGTTATCTTTATGTACTTTATGGAATGGATTTTCAAACAGATTTATCTCAACGTGAACATTTAGTGTCTGAACAACAAATAGCAGATAAATTATTCTATTTAAATAAACAAGCTACGGTTCAAGTAAGTCAGCGTTTACCTGACCATAGAGCCTTATTAACTAAAATTAAATATCATGACTTTCAAAAAGTTTAATTACAATATAGAGTTTATATGACAACATTTACACCACTTAAAAAGGCTTTAAAGAAAACTCTTACCATCAGTAAAGGGCTTGACTGGCATGACATCAGTTTACAAAATCAAGCACTAATAAGTGCTGATGAGTTTGTTCCTTCTTCGTCAAGTTACCCACTTTTTTTTACAAAAAATAGCCATAACGGTAACTTCTCTTCAATAGCCTTACTCGGCTTACAGCAAGACAATATATTCTTTAATGGGCAATTATCGAATGATGTAGCTTATCTCCCAAAAAGCTTATCTCTGTTACCTTTTGGACTCGGTTCAGATCCTGACAGTGAACAGCAAATGACCTCATGTATTAATTTACACAGTCAGCTCATTAGCCTAGGTGGAAAAGCGTCCTTGTTGAATGATGACGGATCAAACAAAGAAAGGCTAACCCACATAAATCAAGCGTTATCTGCTGTTTTTGACGCTCATGTCAGTACTGAACATTTTATTGCTGAGTTATTAAAACACAATCTATTGATGGAGTTAGAGCTTCATATCAATTGTGATAATGGTGAAAATAAAGTTATAAAAGGACTTTATAGTATTAACGAAGAAAAACTGTCTCAGTTAACGGCAGAACAAAAGTTGTTATTTATAGAACGTGGTTATTATCCCCCAATTATGGCTATGCTTGCTTCTCTAATACAAATAAATAGAATGATAAAGCTATACAGTCAGAAGAATATTATGGATATTAATTCAATCAATATGAAGGTCGTTTAGCACGCTATAACTTTATTCATACGTCAATTAAATATAAAAGGCTATTAATAAAAAGATCCGTCACTTATTGGCTTTTGAATGTTTAAAGATTGTTAGTTGTTCAAAAGTTAATATCAAAAACTCGCATGAGTTCGCTATTAAATAGTGCCTACCCTATACTCAATTTATGCCTTGTTTTTTAGGATTGCTCAATGCGTTACCTACTCTACGTTTTTGTTATTATTAATCTTTTAAATTCTTCTCAATTAAAAGCTGAAGAAGTGCTTACTATTGGTATTGCCGGAACAAACGGTGTTGCACGCGAAATGGTTTATTTATTAGCGGCGACATTTGAAAAAAAAAATCCTAATGTTAAAATTAATTTTATTGTAAGAGAAGGTGAATCCTATAAAAAAGATTTGAAAAAAATGTTAGAGAAAGATACTGGGTATGATGTGGTATTTTGGATGGCAGGAGAGCGATTTCATAAATATATACGCCTTGATCTTGTTGCTCCTATAACGGATGTTTGGCAAACGCATCAATTAAGTCATAAATTTGCAAACAACCTCAATAATGCCATTACGTATAATCAGCAAATTTATGCCATTCCTTTTTCTCGCTATCAATGGGGAATGCTTTACAACAAAATGCTCTTTGAACGATTATCACTTGTCCCACCCAAAAATTGGCAGCAATTTATAGATTTACTGACCGTATTAAAAAGTGAAAAAATCATTCCTATTTATATCGCTTCAAAATACAGTTGGGAGATTAGTGCTTGGTTTGAATTTTTAAATTTACGATTAAATGGATATGACTTTCATCAGTCGTTTATTAAAGGGAAATCGCCTGTTGATTCAACGAAAATTCGATTGGTTTTTAAATATTGGCAAGCGTTGATAGAGTCAGGTTATTTTCTTGTTCAAAAGCAATCTAGTTTAAGAGATGGCCTACCATATCTTTACAGAGAGCTTAGTGGTTTAATGTTAGCGGGAAGTTATGTTACTGCTTTTATACCACCTAAAAAGTTGGATGAAGTTGGTTTTTTTTCCTTTCCTCAAATCAACCCGCAGATAGAGAATGTTGAGATTGCCCCTGTGGATATTGCTTTTATAGCAAAGCGGTCGAAGAATAAGGTGCTCGCTAAAAAGTTGCTTGTTTTTTTATCATCAAAGTCTGCTCAAGAAAAATTTAACAGTGGCAGTCATTTTCTACCGGCGAATAAATTCTCTGATATACCTAAGAATGATATTTTTCAATCGGTACAACAATCCTTGAATAATGTTCGTCAACAAACCTTGTTTTTTGACAGAGAAGCAGAGGAAAAATTTGCACAACAAAATATGTCTATTTGGCGTGATTTTATTGATAACTCAGATATAGATAAAACTATTAAGAAAATGGAAGAGGCTCGATTAAGTTTATTATCACGGTCTTGTCATGAAAATTGTAATAACCATTAAAAAAAGAGTCATTCGTACTTTATTGAATGACTCTATTCTTAAAGATTGTCGCTTAAGTTAATGCTGTTTCTTCTTTGCTTTTTGTGAAAGAAAAACTCGCTTTATTTTTAAATATAAAGCGATTGACCATTAGGGCAAATGACACACATGAAATTAATGTGACAAACATTAAGTGTATGTAATGTAATCCGAAGGGCGCATGAAAGGGTGAAAATTCAAATGACAATGAACCGTAAAGTAATACGCCAAAAAATACTGCCGCAATACCAGCGTTTGCATGTACTCCCTTAAATAATAAACCAACAATAAATATTGAAAGTATAGGCATACTAAACAAGCCCCATAATTGTTGCAGTAAATTGATAATACTTTCAGCTTGTTGATATACGGGAACAAGCGCTAACGAAACAATGGTTAGGCCAACGGTTATCCATGCACTTAACTTTGGTACGTTTATATCTTTATTAATATACGGTTCATGGAAGTCACATACATATAACGCAGTTGCTGAATTTAGGTTACTGTTATAAGTAGACAAAACAGCAGCAGCCATTGCCGCTGCAAATACGCCAGAAAGCCAACCGGGTAATAAATCACCAACAATCTGACCATAAGCAGTGTCACCGATATCTCCGTAAAGTTTAAAAGAGACTATGCCTGGAATAACGATTATGGCAGGGACAATAATAATTCTAATAATTACCGCAGCAAAGACACCTTTTTGTGCTTCCTTAAGGCTAGGGGCTGCCATGGCCCTTTGGGTAATAACTTGGTTTGTTCCCCAATAAAACATTTGAATAAAAATCATACCCGTTAGCAGTGTATGCCAAGGAATAGGAGAATCATTGTCACCAATAAGGGTTAGTCTTTCCTCTGGAATGCCTGAAAAATCATAATCAATGGCATTCAACGCCAGAAATAAAACGACAATAGCCATACCGAGAAGCAACACACCAGAATAGGTATCTGATACCGCAACAGCTCTAAGTCCACCAAATATGGCGTACATCGCGCCTAACGTAGCAAAAGCTGTGGCAATATACATTAACGGAATGTCAACTTTAAACATGGTCTGCATAAATAACGAACCAGAATAAATAACGGCAGGGCAAAAGATTAAGGCACTACTGAGAAAAAACATACCACCAATAACCGCACGAATATGTTTGTTATTATAACGTTTCTCTAATAGTTCAGTCGTTGTAGTACAGTTGTATTTGTAATAAACAGGCAGAAAAACTTTAGCGAGTATTATCAAACCCAGTACAGCAGCAAACTCCCACCAGGCTAACAAGGCCATTTGTGTGCCGTTTGATCCTACTAATTGGTCAGTACTTAGGTTTGTGAGTGTTATTGAACCGGCTACAAAGTACCATGCTAAGCCACCACCTGCTAAAAAATACTCTTTATTCTGTTGGTCTTTTCCCTTTCCTCTTCCGTGTCCTCTGCACTTTAAATAAGTTAAAAATGCAATTAACATAGTGATGAATAAAAATACACCTATTTGAATATTCACTGATTCCCCTTACTAATCTTTGTTAGTTATTTAGTTATTTACTTTGATAATAGCAACATCATAAGGAGCCATAGAAGCTTGCCCTAACAGGTATGTGCCCATATTTTTTGCTGGGAATGTTTGTGCAATTCCTGCGTAGTTGAAGATATAAGCAAGCTCTCCGCGATGAACAATACGCATATCTTTAGGTAACCTTACTGTGGCGATATCGAGCTCTGTTGCTAAGTGTTCAAATTGTTCAAGTAGAAAGTCATCACAAGTTAGCGTGGCGATATAACTTGTATTACCATGGCGAACTACGGCAGGTGATAAATCATGATATCTAGCATCAACAATAACGTCTTTCGTTATTTCCAATTCTTCACGCCAACATCGGCTTTCAAATGTTTTATCTTTATA
>Ga0115005_10000757_pt1 | contig 25046 bp, 23 predicted proteins | sample ArcOceMetagenome_FD_87163 | JGI IMG/M metagenome (GOLD analysis project Ga0115005, IMG submission 87163) | Marine eukaryotic phytoplankton communities from Arctic Ocean - Arctic Ocean - Greenland ARC118M Metagenome | ecosystem: Environmental > Aquatic > Marine > Oceanic | place: Arctic Ocean...
ATAGTGGTGGAATGCCGTTTGGTCAAAATGGACAATTTCCTGGTATGATGATGATGATGCCTCCTGGCATGCAACAAATGGGAATGATGGGGGGTGCAGGTGGTGGTGGTATGCCACAGCAAGGTGATCAACAGGTGCGTGAACTAATACCGACTTTTGAATGATTGTTCAAGCTTGTGCAATTTTGCACAACTTTCTTCTCACACATTATGTGCATCTATCTACATCTACACGACACTTACGTACACACAAAAGGCAATGATGATGATGGTGCCCATGATGATGCCAAATCAAATGATGCAACAAAATGGTGGCAACTTCATGCCCGGTATGGGTATGGGCATGAACGGCATGATGCCAAATCAGATGCAACCACAGGGCAATCAAATACAGCAGATGCGACCTCCTCAAGTTAATCCCCAAATGAATCAACCGCAAGCACAGCCGATACAGCAACAAACGCAACAACAGCAACAGCAAATGAACCAAATGAACAATTCCATGCCGAGCTTAAACGCTTCGAATAACGGAATGGGGAACCAAATGCCCTACTCTAATCCTTCCCTCAATTCGCAAAACGTGAACGTCCTCCCGAACCAAAACGGAACTGGAAACCAAAGCCAACAAGACAGCTCGAACATGCAATCCTTAACATCCGTCATGGGGTTAAGCAGTGGAAACATGAACATGCCCACCATGCCTGTGTTTAATCCTCTCACCAACTCTTGGAACACACCGCAGCAAACGCAGCAGCAAACGCAGCAGCAGCAACAACCACAAACACTAAATCAGAATCAAGTCCAAGGTCAAAACCAAGGACTAGCTAATTCTCAACATTCTACGGGCCGTAATGACAACAATAATAACAATAATGGAGATGATGGTGGCTCATTTTCATATGGGGGAAATCTTGCTCATTGTGCGTAGGCAGGCACCGCAGGGCTTAGGGACTGTACTGTAGGTGTACCGGGTACGTATAACCACGTAAGATTAGAGCTTTATTCAAAATAAATATATATTAGAATTGACTGTATTGTATAGATTTTTTTACAGTGTATCATCTTGGTGTCATATGAATCATAATTTCCTGACAATGCATCATGCACATTTCTCGTCAATAAATGATAAATTACTGACGCCGCACAATTCTCACACGAAGCTGCTAACATAAAAAGTGGAAGGTTGCCACTAAAACCGTCGGCCCATTCTTCATCCGAGGGGAGGCATTCTTCAACGACGAATTAAAAAACTTTCTCAATACCAAACTTTCGAACTGCGCTGCCGTAGAAAGTTTCGTTGCATTCATCCTCCGCAAATAGCTCCTGTGGATACTTTTGTATGCTGTTCTGCATTGTCGTTACAAGTAAGTTGCTTAAATGGGTCAATGGTGAGGATTTGAGTGGAACAAGATGGGATACCCCGTCAGTTGCTGCTAGAGCCCCACCCTTCCATTTCCATTTTCTTTCACCAAGGTCATCTCCCACCAGCGATGGTAATTGTTGTGTCGCGGGATCAAATTTGAGTGCACGATTGGCACACAATGGAGGCCAGTTGATACACTTATCAACTCCAATAATAGCGTTACCCCATCCCAATCCATTTCCTGAATAGATTCGATCCCCAATCCAGGCATAGTTGTTGTTCGCTGTATCAACCTTTAATACTTGACCAACACCATTCGCAGCATAGATGTAACCATCACCACCCAAGACTCCATTCCCAGCACAATAGAACCCTTCCTCAGCTTCCTCTCCTCCTACAGTAGATGTCGTGTCAGGATCTGCTGGATTATATTTGAAAATGCGTCTGGATTCATGAGGTATGCCATACACACAATCATCATTTCCGACCACCGTTCCAATGTACTTGCCCCCTTGTTCTCCTAGATCATCCCCAACACTGGAACATATGTCATTATCAGCGTTCAATCTCATGATCTGAAGGGCACAGTACCGGTAGGGCATATAGTAAATGTAGTTGTCTTCTGCAAGTGCCCCTGATGCCCACAAGTCTCTACCGGTCTCTGACATCTCAACATCGTCAAGTGTTTCCACTGTGCCATCGTTGGTATTTATTTTGAGAATGTGATCGGCGTAGGCAGGCGCGCAGTAGATGCAGCCGGTTTTGGCAAGAACACCACACCTCCACTTGCCCCCACCCTCACCAAAGTCAGGTCCAATCTCCGTCAATGATTTGTCGAGAGGATTGAATTTCACGACACGGCGATCTGTCCTTTCTATCCACAAAATCCAACCATTTCCAATTCCCTTCAATCTCATCACCAATGAATGTTGCGAGGGAAGACACTGCCATGGTTTGTTAATTAATAAATGTGCCAAATGGATACGTTGTTGTGATTGTGGTGCAAATACTCGTAGCTCGTATGATGGGGTTCTGATTAGATTGGATCTTCTGTCTGTTCACATCGCTTGTTGATGTGTTTGCAGAATTGCAGTGTACTTGCGCATTTGTCATTTCATCAAGTTTTCCTAAATGTATTGCTGGAAATCTATGGACAGTGCGTGTACGTGTACTGTATTGCAAATTAAAATCAAATACAGTATACTTTAGATTATTCCACCACCATACTGTACCATGACATTCATTCCCAATAAGAACGCTTGAATAACTTTTCAAGCAAGCCATTGGAACTCCACCTCCATGCAGTATCAAGTATCAAAAATCCAACCACCAGGTACGTGTACGTGTACCTATGATATCTATCCAATTCCATTTCATCTATGAATATCATATCATGTCATTCTCTACCTCAATTTATAATATCCTTTAGGAGCTTTGGCAATCTCAGCCCCACCATTAGGACCATGCTGCACCACAGTCCCATCTCCATGATACTTCAACGGCCTAAAATAATGACTGGTCCCCGCCTCAGTCCTACTCCACTCATCACAACTCTTTTTTTCCGCCCTCACCCTCCTACTCACAGCCTGACTCAAGAAATTATCCTGATACTGCGCATCATCACTCCTTCCCTTTCTCATGATTGGTTTTTCCACCACATAGTCCCATCCACGTTTCTTGGCAAAGTAGACGGCATCCTGCGCGTTTCGGAAGGACATTTGGAGCGCCATGTTGCTGGCCATGGGATCCGAAGAAGAAACCCATCCCATGAGGGAATTATCCCAACACTGTCCCGTTTCCCCTTCATCTTGAAAGGAGATGAGCCAAGTATGTTCGGGATTACTAGGGGCCTGGGAGATTTTCATCTTCTCCTGACGGATTGTGACAACGCGCGTTTCTCCCCTGAGGGTGAGCGGATCCTGCAGGGCATGGGAAGGATCGAGAGCTGCGATTTCGGATGGATCCGAGGGGAGGGATGGGGGAGGTGGTGCGACGGTGGTTCCCCATACCATTGTGGGGTCGAGTTCACGAGTGGATTCGACGTATTTTTGGACGGATGATTTTTCGGCTTGGAGTGCTTCGCGTGCTGCAGTGTTTTCGGCGAAGATTTCGGATTGGAGGGCCTTGGTGGAGAGTGTCCGGATGTTAGTGGGTCTGAGGCGTGTGAGGGTGGTAATTATCTTCATGGTGGTGGTCATGGTGGCGATGGTGATTGGTTTGGTTTGAGTACCTAGCTGTAGTTAGTCGATGGAGTCAATCGATTGCCAATGGTCTATTACTGCTGTCGCTCAAGTAGTTTGCTGTTTCGTGTCGTCTCTGCTGTATGTTTCGTTTCACCACCCACCGACGAGCGATGAGTGAGTCCAGTCACGAGCAAGGCTTCTTCAAGGGGGGGATAGATCCTTCATTTTATCACCCTTTTGAAAATTTCATTCCATTTTTTCACATCTCATCTTTTTTTACTTTCTTATCATTTTTATCACATCAACATCATCATTACGAGTAGATCATTCATTTAAGGGAGCCTACCTCAACCAACGCAACAATGAGCGACGATATCAACAACTCCACCGTCACCACTGACAAAAGTTCCACCATTACGGTGGAGGATCAATCCCAAGTGAGCACCACACCCTCCACCACAAAATCCAAAAAAAGATCCCGCGAAACTGCAACCGGAACACCCGCACCCCTCCAATCCGCAATCCAAGCAATCCACACAACCCTCGCCACATCCTTCCCCGTCAACGCCGCCCTTCCAGCCTTTCAATCCCTCATACACTCCTATCTAATTTCAAAATCCAATAATGTCCCCCAGCTCTTGGTGCAAAATATGGTCAACCAGATCCAAACCATGGCCGCCAAAAACCTCAATGACGTACCGCCCTACGTTCACCTAAGCGTCAGGGATGCCGCGCCGCAGCTCAACATCGACACAGAGAAACTCTCTGTCCAAGGGGGAATGAGGGGATATCGAATGGTGAGAGCGAGTCAGGGGGTTGATTCCGGTTGTTGGTATTATGAAGCTGTCGTACTCGATCCGCCCAGTGTGCAGGAGGTTGTGGATGCCCTGCCCACTAATGTGAGGTTGGGGGATGGTGTCAGGGAGGGTTTGAAAAGGGGTTTAGAGAAGGAGCAAGAGAGGGAGATGGCCAAGGCCAAGGCCAATGCTGATAGTCAAGGGGAAGTTGTAGTAGAAGAAAGTAAGAAGAAGAAACGAAAGGTGGTGGGATCGAATGGGGTAGAGCAGTATTCTGTTGGAGGACATTTGAGAATGGGGTGGAGTATGCGAACGGGGGAATTGCAGGCTCCTGTCGGATACGATCGATGGAGTTATGGTATTCGGGATATTAATGGGTCCAGAATTCATCATTCCAAGAGGGAGGATAAGTGGGGTGGAGTGGGTTTTCAACCTGGGGATGTTATTGGATTTGCAATCTGTCTCGTGGACAGAGATGAGAATTCCAACTCGAACTCGAACTCGCACGACAACAAGAGACATCAATTTGTTGTGAATTCGAATCATATCCGGTTCTTCAAGAATGGGGCACCCATGGGGGATTTCATTGTTTCGAGGGGTGTCAAGAGTGGTGGTGAGGCCTTTGATGATATTCAATCGGGAACGTACTACCCCGCCATCTCTTCGTACATGGGTGGCACGGCCAGGGTTAATTTTGGTCCACACTTTATTCACCCTCCCAAGGGATTGCCGACTGGTATGAAATTAAGGCCCATTAGTGAAATGTGTGTCAAACCCATGGAACCAGAAAAAGTCTTGATGACGTTTCAAAAGGAAAAGTTGCTCGGAAAGAAAGTGGATGAGGGGATTGTCAAAGCTATTCATGATGCTGTTTCGGTTGAAGCCAAGATGCGTCATGACATATACCAACAACATGTGAATGATAATGTAGAGGTTGTGAGACGGGGGAGAAATGAGAGGGGAACGGGTACAAGTGATTTGCCTGATCCAGTCGTTACAAAAGAAGAGACTGAGGATGTCGCCATGGAAGAATTAAATTGAGCAATGACATGACGATTGATTCATTCTTTGATTTGTACTGTATGGAAGCTACACGTACAGTATAACAAGTAAATTCTGCATTTAAACGAAATCTGAGAGTTTGAAATAGAACTTATGGCTTATTACAATATGGTTTATTGAAAACCGTCCGCTTCTCTATCCAATTCATCATCCCTCTCTTCCAACGACGGCATAGCACCAAGATTTTGAATAAGACGCACACACTGTTTTCCACGCTCAAAACCAGCCACTTCAAGCAGACCCCCCAATCCCAAAAATTGCAAAGGCAGACGAATCTTGGTATCCACAAAATTTGCAAGATCCATTTCATCATCGCTATCTTCCAAAATAATCAAAGATCCAGTATCCCCACCCCCTTCCGAAACCAAATGATGAATCTCTGACCAACAAGTACGGAATAATTCATCATGATTATCATTATCCCCATCCGCACCACCAACCGCATCAATCACCTGAAAACGCTGAAGGACCAGCAATCTTCTTCCCTCTTCCAAAAAATGCAAATCGTTATTATCTTCTGCATCCTGTGTATACAGCTTTTCCGAAACGGGAATGTCAGTGAGGGCTTTTTGGAAACTATCCAAGACGAGGGCAATGGATGCTACGCGGCTTTCTTTGTCAGGACCAGACGGAGCATCTGGCAGTTTGACCCATGGCGTATCATTGTCAAATTCTAGTATACTTTGCTCTCCATTGCCATTGCCATTGCCATTTCCATATCCACTGAGATCAATGTGAGTGGAAGCGGGTACTTCATCATGTGTTGCAATAGATGCAAAAAGAGGATGCCATTCGGTGTATGTTTTGAAGAAATCTTCCATGGCTACCTTCTCATCGATGGCTTCAACGGGTGCGAGGTCATATGTTTTCTCCATTGGATCTAATGGTTTCGATGATTTGCCAAATCCACGAGAATTGGACAGTTTGTTTGATTTTTTGTTTTTAGCGTGGAGAAGAGTTGGTTTGCGGGTGGTTATGCTTGTGCTTGTATGTTGCATATACGCACATGCTTGTTGTGTGCAAAGGAGTGAGAAGATAATGGATATCATTTTGTCTTTTGTAGTGTACTAACGCAGTCTTTCAACAGAGCACTTTATGATGATCTATGATATGTACTAGCAAGGGTAAAGGCTACCTTTATTAGCATGTGATGTGACATGTGAATAAGCAGAACCTCCTTCGTTCATCATGATGAAGGGCAGTTTCAAAGTTTGGTACGTCACTTTTCAAGCGCGAACTCGAATTCAGAAGTTATAATACCAACCTGATAGAGATTGGAAAACTCGGACAAAACTCAATCGCATTACAGTATATATAATAATAATAATAAAATTTAATTAGGCTTTTATTAATAACGGTATAATCTAATTTAGCTATAACCAAATACCCTTATGCCCCGGTCAATAACGGTAGTGACATTTGTTTTCAGGGTATTTAGATTTGATTTTTGTATGAAACGGTCCCCCCCCGCCCCGCGCCGCCCGCCCAAGCACACAACGGTCACAAGTAAGCGAGCGAAACAAGCGACGCAAGCAAGCAAAAATGCAAGATCCAAAGCAACATCATCTTGATTAATCGCAGGCATCATCAGACTTTGTCTTGCATTCTATTCTATAGAAAGCAACCAACTTAGATGTCAACGACAGCACCTCTACCTCCGCCTCCGTCATTACCGGATGCACTTACCAGTACACGTACCAGCATTAGCAGTAATCTTACTCCTGGAGCCACTGCCACTGCCAATGTCTATGCTACTTCCGCATCTTCCAGAATTCTCACCAACAAGGTCCAAAACGCAATCTCCCTAAACACAACCACACCATCATTTTCCTCAGCACTAACCGCACTATCCACCCTCCAAACACCCACCAAAATAAATGCAAGATCCATCCGCACTGCAATCGAACAAGATGCTCTCCACCAAGCGAAATGCTTGGAAGACGAAATGCGCAGATTAGTCGGGGTCGTTCGGGACATGAGGACCGGGATCAAATCCATCGTATCCATCGCGGGAGGAGTCAAAGGTAGCGTGAGGGAAGTTGTACCGCATGATAATAAGCAATCTACAAATCAATTTGAAGAAGAGAGAAAATTGGCAGAGTTGCTTGCGGGTGCGTTTCAGGAAAGGAATGAGGCTAGTGCGCGATATGATACGATACAGGAGTTTATGGAAAAGTTTGATTTGAGTGATGGCGATTCTTCACTCCTTGAGAACTATAATTTCGAAGGTATTTTAGAACCTTATCAAAGTACAACTGGAAATGACAATGGAAATAGAAATGGAAATGAAGGACAATGCATGAAGGACGGTATAGCCTTCTTGGACGCCTTGAAACGCGTGACAAAAATACGCAAAGAGCTATCCTCCTCCTTTGAATTTTCATCCACAAAGAATCTTGCAAACAACGCCAACGCCGCGGATCCCACATCCAGAAAGCTTGGTCCTGCATCGGCAATGCGCATGGTAGAGAATCTAGCATCCAAACAAGATGGAGCATTCGAACGTCTCTATCACTTTCTCCACTCTCGTCTTGACCTGTCACAAGCTTCCGTTGCAAATGTCCCCACGTCATCGTCATCTTCTGCGGCGGTACCGCATACGCAGCCAGTTCTCATACAGGATGGAATGGATGAAACTCTTCTTCATCCATTTATTAGAAAGTCTATTGTGGTTCTTCATCAAGTTCCTGCGTATTATAAGCATACATTGGAACTTATTGCAACGAGCCGCAGGGCAGAAGTGACGAGAAAATTCTTGTTGGCCTTGACTAGCGGATATGATGGAATGTCCCCTATAGAGATGAAAGCTCATGATCCAGTTAATTATGTTGGAGATATGTTGGCATTTGTATTTCGAACATTGAGTGTGGAAAGTGAACTTGCCAAAGGACTATTTGTGGAGGAGGATGTTGTTGAAAAATACAGCATTTACGACGATGACGATGACGATGATACTGGAATGAGTGCTTCGGATGTTTTGAATGATATCGTGAGTGGTGTAGCTCGACCGTTGAAAAGCAGACTTATACAGGTGACGACCTCATTGGCGAGGCGGCGTGACGAAGATTTGCTGGATGATAACGTAGGAGGGATCCATCACGAAGAAGAGGCTAGTACGGCCAGAATCCGATTGGCTTCCTTGTATTCAATTTGTGGGCTGCTGCTGTTTTACAAGTCGGCGATGGAGAAGGCCGCAAAAAGACTTGAAGTTAATACGTCCAATGAAACATTGGAAGATGACACCCCAACAAATCCACTTGTTGGATGTCTGACTGATTGCATTGATGATGCTGCCCGGGCTTATGTTTTATCTCTGAAGGTACACATTGCAACACTTGATTCTCTAGCTTCCCTTTCCGGTGAATCGCAGGCTTCTGTTGCTTACAAAGTCATCACTCGTCTCTGTGATGTAAGGGCGGCTTCTCCGGGGTATGGAATTGAATCCGAAAGTCTTTCTGATGAAATAACCAACTTTCTCTCAATCGAATACCTCTGTGACACAATTTTTGAGGCTGTTTTGCCGTCTTGTACTAAACTTGAAGAAGCATTGACTATGAAGATGGCATTGAACGCAACAAAAAAGATTGGATTAGGTGTGGAATGTGCTTCAAATTGGGACAAAATTACTTCAGAAAATGTACAAACAATGGTCGATGCACAAATCCTTTCGGATACAAAGGACGTATTGGACGAATGTAGTTTAGGAGCAATCAGCAATGCGATTGAAAGCATGCACGCAGTTCACATTGAGGGGATGGTTGCATCATCTCATTCTGGTCTATCACAGGAAACTCTTCAAAAGGCTGTGAAGAAATTTTATGCTTCTTTATTTGATCCACCCATCCCTAGCTACGGAATTATAAAGGATCCAGTTTTGAGAAAGTATGCCAGAAACAAAATTGCTGAAAATGTTACTGAGGCATATGAGCAAATTTACGAATTGGCTAAAAGTGACGATGGTGGATACGACGATGTTTCCTTTTTGAGTTATGACCCTGATCAAGTGAAATCCATGCTGTCGTCATAGGTCTCACATAAGAATATAATACTTCTTGAATTGATGCCTACAATTGATTCCATACAAGCATGGTCGTATAAAAATACCAGTCTCATGGCTCAAACATTTGTTTTTCCTGCGACTGATCAAAGAAAGCTGAGTTGTAAATGATTCTATTGAAAGCGAAGCATCCCATGAACGCAACAGATCCACAGTATAGAGCTCGTATGGTAACGCAGGCCATTGCCATGTAGGCAACGTAAACAATGTAAGGCAAAATTCCAACCAATTCCAGACAGGCGAATAAGTACCAGATGGAGTGAGCAAAACGCCAAAGTCCACAGGAAGCAGCGTCCGCAAATGCTTTCCACCACCAACGGTGATCTTCTCCCACAATACGAAGGTAGCACATGCTACCACTGGTCATCATGATGGCGCATACTCCAAGCAAAATTAGTATTTCCAAAAGATAACCAATGTGACCGGTAGTAGTACTGATTCGTCCAAATAGAGCACATCAAGAAGTAAAGCTTGATAACCACACAACTAAATGGCACTCCTCCAATGACCAAACCAGTAAACAAACTACACTAGAGAATTTGTTCCCAAGAGCAGAATACTGCCGAGGAGGAACAACACGTGCGATCTGGTTGGTCCTTGTTGGAACACTGATTGGATCACACTTGAATCCAATGAAACTACCAAGAAAAACAAGACGAGATGCAACGCCAATCCATAGACCAAATGCGCAGAAAATAGTGAAAATATCAACCATGTTGGAACTTCCACAAAACACAAGGAAAATGTTCAAAATCATAAACATTCCTATGATGGTACCAGGGAAAGCAACCGCAGTAATGGCAGTATTCAACTTCCAATTCTTTCCTCCGCAGAACTTGAAGATACGAGCCGAAACGTATCCGGAAACGGTTCCACTGAAAACATAAATCAAACAATACTCGACAAATCCTGTCCCTTCATAGCGGGATTGATCAAATTGGTCTGGCTCAAAATGAGGGTAACAAGAATCGCCAAGGTAATATGAGCTCCACTACCGACCAAAACCGACAAACCCATGGGATAAGTGGGAGGACGGAATACATCCCCATGAACCATCTTCCATCCAGAATCGTCCTCCTCCTCATTAACATCCACCCTGAGATCATTGTTGATGCAAGCGATGAAAGAAGTAAAAACGATGACCATCATGAAGAAGTTGAGGATACTCATGTAGTGCCCGGTAGAATCGTCCACGTTAGCGAGGAGGAAGGTATCCCACCTGTCCGTCCATGCCATATCCGTCTTTTCCCACTGTACTTCGTAGGAGTAAACGACGTGAAGAGCTCTGCCCGTGTTGTCTTTGTCGGGCTTAAAATATAAAAGTGTCTCCCTTTTGTCGTGGACGGATCCGTTGCCACAAGTGTTGCTCAAATTCTTTTTATCGTGTGCAATACTGATGGGTTTGACACTAAAACCTACGATACGGACAAATCCGGGTGCAGCGTCTCTTTCATTGTACTCAATGTTCAATTTGACATGATTGTGAAGCAAAAAGGATGTCTTGTTGGTAGCCTCGTTGATGAGCTTGGATCCCAGGGGACATCCTTGGATATTGTGTCCATTGGGATTATTGACGTGGGCGGGGAGTCCGTCGAGAGAGAGTTGGACGTCGTATTCCCTAGCAACAAGTTTCTTCATGCGTTTAATGGTTTTGTAGTCAAAGTTCTTGGTACAGAGCTGGGTACAGGGTTTGTTCTCGAGATCTTTGATGTCTTAGAGAGAGAGCGATTCAAGTGATTTTCCCATGAGTCTTTCGCCGAAGTTCTTGCGCTTTCTGTCCTTGAATCTGATCTGCTCAATGTCGTCCGGGCCGCAGACAGGTAGCTCGTAATAAGCAAAGGGAATAAGGGTCTTGTGCGAGGTGACGGTATCAACAGTGATGGGCATAGCTTGCCCCCTGGCAAATTCTTCAGGCGAAACACCAGGGAAGAGGACATCCACAAGGGTGGTTTCCTTCTTCTTTAAAAGCCCTTTGGGCTTCCTCTCTTGGAGATTGTTGGCGTTGAAGCGGGTGGCTCCGCGTCCGCGGTCCTGGGACTTTTTGAGACTCTCAATAGATGCTCCGGCGACACGGGCAGTTTTGATTTCATCCTTGATCCTCTTCTTGATCTTTGCGATTCTTTCTGTTTTGGAAATGCCGTGGTTTTTGGTTTCTTCTTCCACGAGCTCTTTTCTTGTGGAGCTTCCAAATAAAGGGAACGCCCCTGCACCGATGGCACAGGCGGAGGGAAGAACCGACACGTTGATCGTTAAAACAGCGACAAGGAAGATCTTCAAGAATGTCATGATGGCTGTTGGTCTTGTGTTCGACGGTTCCGATTACTGATTTTCAATAAAGTGGGTTGGGTAGGAGTCAGACAGTCTGCGACAGTGAGAATTTATGTTGCATTCATCGTTGCTATACAGTACATGTACACCACGTACGTGTAGGTGAATTTAAAATAATTCTTTATCTCTGCTTGATCTCTGTTGAAAATATTTCTCAACTTTCAAAATTTGCATGGCACAAATCCGATCTCCAAACGATAAATTTAATGTTGGGTACACTATTACTCACATCTCAGGTGTAGTATTTACAAGTGTAGTTCGTAATTTATATTTCGTTCAAACTTTTAACTTGTAAGATGCTCAGATTAATTTTAATAAGTATTGTCTATGAACCTCAGTTTCTCTCTCCCTTGGCCTGCTCAAACATTGTATCGGGCCATCGGGCCATCTTCACCCTCCGGGATACTTTCACTTTCCTTTTATTAATTAAAAAATGAGTGTTCATACTACTGTACATGATGGTAGGTCTAATAGTTTTATTCAGTAAGAAATTAGATTCAAAAAGTCTTCTAAGGCAATAGCTAATTTTTTACACACATGATGGAGAACAGACCAATAATTATCCTCTGCCGGTCGCGCCTGGCTGCATTATTTGTCAGATAGAGGATAGAGAACACATTGAACATACATACAATAATATTGAACAGAGACTTCAGCACTCCTCAATGATTCCTGCAATCATTACGGTAGCTTCTCTAGTAGCATCTCCCTCTAGTAACATAAAGATGAAGAATCTTGATAATTATCTATCGCGCATCGGATTATCATCGTCACAACAACTGCATGACGGATCCAAAACTGACCGTGCAACACTAGCACTCGTTATGGAAGGCCAATCTCGTAGTATCGCGTTTGAAAACTTTGACGTCGTCATGAACAAACCCATTTCTATTTCTGGATCTGATGTGGAGAAGAAACTAGTTGATAGCTTACGTGGTGGATATTGCTGGGAACAGAATACACTGCTAAAAATTGCCTTGGAAGAAATGGGATACATGGTCAAACCGGTCATGTGCCGTGTGAGATGGGGGAAATCAGACGATGCCGAAGAGCCAAACACAGGATTCACACATTTTGCTCTCAAAGTGACGACTGCAGATGGCCATCACTTCCTTGCCGATGTCGGTTTTGCGGGGACAAATAGTATGGAACCAGTCAATTTGGACATTGGTCAAGAACCACAGGAGTTACCAGAAGGTCGCTTCCGTATAGTCCCTTCAAAGCACACAGACTTTCACGTCCTTGAGTTACTTGTGAAAGGTGAATGGCGACCACTGTACGAATGGCGTGATGAAAAGGCACCATTGGTCGATCAAGAGTGTTCCAACTGGTTCTCTTGTACATATCCCGTCGCCCGATTTACGACACAATTATTCACGTGCCGTATCATTGGTGATGAGCGGCATCATATCCTTAACGATAAGAACGAATGTAAGTATGTGATTCGTAAGGGTCACGGAGTTGATAAGGAGATCACGACGGAAAAAATCACTGAGAAAGCAAGATTACTCGAATTGATAGATGGAGTGTTTGGTGTCAAGCTTGTAGAGACGGAAGGGATTGATCGATACCTCAACTAGGTATTACTGCGTTTATGCATACCAGTACAACAAGCAGAGGTAAAAGATAGTTAACTGACACTTTGGTCGAGATCCAAAGTAAAGGGCTGGGCATAGTTGATAATTAATATTTGGTGCAGTAGTTCAGAAGTCAAAGACTACACGTATGATAGATACTGTACGTGCAATTGGCACAAAAAAGGGCGTATGTTGACCTACTATCTACATTACTAAAGTTCATAGATTACTTACCCCGTACCGGTACGTACATCTCACCATGTTGAACATTGTAAAAAATGCACCCAGAAGCTGAGAATTTTCAAGAGACGGTATATTATCAACTCTCGGCACTATGACATACGTCCTATCGATCCTTGTTTGTGTATTTATATCGTCATTCTCTTGAAAATTCTCTTTGGATTCAAACAAGTCAAAACAAAAAGATTGATAACTTGATGGTATTCACACTCGTAGATGTTACACTGGACGATAGTTGATCCTATCATCAATTGTCACACATCGATCAGAGGATTCTCAACAAGTATCATTCGTTATATAATATAACACAGCAAAGCTCACCACATTGAACATGCAGAACATTGTAAAAAATGCACTCAAACGATGAGAATATTCAAGAGTCAGTATTTTTATCAACTCTCGGCACTATGACATCCGACCTAGACCTTGTTTGTGTATTTTCATCATCATTCTCTTGAAGATTCTCTTTCGATTCAGACAAGTCAAAACAAAAAGATTGCAACAAAGCTCACCACATTGAACATGCAGAACATTGTAAACATTGAACCCAAACGTTGAGAATTTTCAAGAGTCGGTATATTTATCAACTCTCGGCACTATGAAATACGTCCTATCGATCCTTGTTTGTGTATTCATATCGTCATTCTCTTGAAAATTCTCTTTGGATTCAAACAAGTCAAAACAGAAAATTCAAATAGATGTCACACTAGAAGATAGTTACTCTATCATCGATTGTCACACATCGATATGAAGGATTCTCAACAAGCATAATTCGTTGAACGCATAAAACAACAAGTCAGTGTGTGAAAAGAGTCGGTAATCTTGATTTAAAAGTTACCAGTGCCCAGTAGACTTTCATGAAGATCAATTTATGAGTAATTGAATGAATCTGCTTTCAATCTATCTTCCGGGGCGGGGTACAATAAATGCTGGTCGCTCACTGGCTGCTGGAGGAGTGAGATTCAGATTTGAAGATGTGTGGTCCGCGTGGCTTGGCGAGCACTTTAACATCTGTCCTGCGTACGTATGGACACGCATCTACTGTAGATTTGATCGAGAGCCCAAAAAAGTCACCTTTCACCTTTGCTCCTCCGCTCCTTTCACCCGCCGCGCGTATGTACTGTAATAATAAACAACACATTGATGAACCTGTTGTTCTTCGTATTTTCTCGTGGTGAACATCCTTGAACTATAATTGTTTAGCTAAAATGACCAAGCTGAAGGTATCTCTCCTAGACTACGGTGCAGGCAATGTCAGATCTGTCCGTAATGCCATCATGGCAAACGGATATGAAATCGAAGACATCACTGAAGCCTCTCAAATCGAAGATGCCGAAGTAATCATCTTCCCTGGTGTTGGATCTTACAGGTCAGCAATGGCTGTCCTTGAAGAAAAGGGATACGCAGAACCTCTTCGCCGTTATTTGAAAGATGGCACTAGGCCCTACTTGGGAATTTGTTTGGGTATGCAGACATTGTTCCAGTCAAGTGAAGAGGCTCCAGAGGGACAAAAGACTATGGAGGGACTTGGAATCATTCCTGGAAGTGTTATCAAGTTTGATGAAAAGGAAATGACTGTTCCTCATATTGGATGGAATGGTCGTATGCACCATCAAGATAGTCCCGTCTTCAAATATGTGAACGAAGAGGACGATGTGTATTTCGTTCACTCCTATTATGCTCCCATTGTGAAAGAAAATGACGATTGGACTTTGACTAGTACTACCTATGAAGGGAAAAGATATATTAGTTCTGTTCAAAAGGGAGCTATTGTAGCATGCCAATTCCACCCTGAAAAGAGTGGAAAGACCGGACTTAACTTTTTGAAGGGATTTCTCGAGGTGAGTAAGGCTGCTTCATCAATGTTCTTTCTCCCAACACGTTGGTGTTGGTTTCATCTGAAAGAATCTTGTGCTAACTTTTGAGTTTGTTGCCACCAGTCTGTTGAGAATGGCACTATTGCCAACACAAAACCACTACAAGTAGATCTTTCTCAAGAAACTCAGCTTGTCAAACGTATTGTTGTAGCTCTCGATGTGAGACAAAACGATCACGGAGATCTTGTAGTGACAAAGGGAGATCAATATGATGTACGTGAGAACGAGAAAGAAGGGGTCGCGACCGGAAGGGGAGGAGTTCGAAATTTGGGCAAACCTGTTTCTTTAGCATCCAGATATTACAATGAAGGTGCTGATGAGATCGCTTTCCTAAATATCACAAGTTTCCGTCAGGGAGTGATTGAAGATATGCCCATGTTGCAAGTTCTTGAAGAAGCATCGAGAAGTATTTTTGTTCCCCTAACGGTCGGAGGTGGAATTCGTAGCTATTCAGATCCAAAAAGTGGCAAGACGTGGGATGCTCTTGAAGTAGCGTCAAGATATTTCCGTGCTGGAGCTGATAAAATTAGTATTGGGAGTGATACGGTCACTGCTGCAGAAGCATATGTTGCATCAGGAGGTGTGAAGACGAAAAAGACATCCATTGAGACAATTTCTCACCAATATGGAGCTCAGGCGGTCGTTATTTCAATTGACCCCAAGAGAGTTTATTTGAAGAGCAAGGAAGATTGTAGTAATCCAAATCACGTGGTTGTCGAGTTGGAAGAGAGCAAAGGTGGTCCCGGCGGTGAAAGATTCTGCTGGTATCAATGTACTATAAAGGGTGGAAGGGAAGCAAGAGATATCTGTGCAGTGACAGTAGCGAAAGCAGCTGAAGCATTAGGGGCCGGAGAAATCATGCTCAATTGCATCGATATGGATGGTCAGTGCAATGGTTTTGATCATGCCTTAATGAGGGCGGTATCTGATGCAGTAACCATCCCTGTGATTGCTAGTAGTGGCGCTGGAAACGAACAGCATTTCACTGACGTGTTTAAAGCAACCAATGTTCAGGCTGCCCTTGCTGCTGGAATGTTCCATAGAAAAGAAGTTGAAATTGATTCTGTAAAGAAGCACATAACGAAATGTGGAATCCCATCCAGAACATGGTCACGGTCTTGAAGCGAATCAAAGTAATTATTCTACTTCATCATAAAGTCTTGATGAATTACAAAACATTGCTAAATACGTAGCGTAAATTTCCAGCTGGTTTTCAGTTATACTGTCTATGAATGATGGCGATACCATAATTGAAATGTTCATTGAATTGAATCGGTGAAAGTATAGTGCGGCGCGCTAAATGGACAAGATCTTTCGCCGACGGAGTTGCAAATTCTACAAAAATGATTGGAATCACCAGCCACGTATTTTTATACAAGTTTGAAGATAGATTCCCTAGATCCCATATTTGTTTGTACATACAGCGAAAGCTTCAAAGCTTTCAAAAGTGGACTGCTACTAGCATCATTTCTCTTCCGGGTCTGAATAAAAAGTATGGAGGGATAGTGAAATGTGAGCACATTGAAGAATTGAATCATATTTGAATACCCACGAGTGCAGGTTGAGCACCTGTGCGGATAAGTAACAAGAAACTTACAATCAAACGCAGAAGTAATTGCAAGTAGCTTGCATGCTTCTTTAGTGCACATCCCTCTCTTCTTCGTGAGATACGATTTACACTTTGATCAATTGGCGCGTTATAGAAAGGAGAGGAAATATATGGGTTAGGCAGGGCTCCACTAACCTGGATATACTTTGAAGCATTGAATCAATCGAATAGGCAACAAAAAGCAAAATAAAACTCACTGTGAAAATGTTATCAGTCCAACGATGCGCAGCCTCCACGACAAGCTTTTGTTCCTTCTCCAAATCAGCCAAAGCTTGTGGATCATTTTCCTTCAAACCATCCAACTCAGCCGTAAGCTTCGTCTTCTCCTTCTCAAGCTCAAACAATCTCGCAAGCTTTTTCGCGCGCTCTCCACCTTCATCCTCTCTTCCCCGTTTCGAATCAGCTAGTTTACTCTGGGCATCGGCTACCCTTGCCTTGGCGGATTCAATTTCTGCAAGGGTTTGTTCATGGTCAATTTGAAGTTGTCGGTCGGCTTTGCCCGGAAACGAGAAGAAGAAATTCGATCCCCCAATTTTTTCTTTCTCGACAAGGCCATCGTCTACAAGGCTTATGTTTACATCCGCGACGCTGTTTATTCATGGAACATGTGTTATTAATAACATTCAGAAGCATGGAGAAGACGAGGATAATGTAATGTATTGAACTGCACGATTCGATTCCGCATTGTTACTCCGCCGCGATCCGGACATTATCTCGGCATTGTTGAACAAGAAAATCAAAGCAATATTGCACTCACGTTCCAGAATTGACACCAGCTTTCGTAGCGAGCGCACAAATTTCTTTCTCGGTGTAGACTTCTTTTGTTTTGTGGTACAGGTCAAGGATGACCTTCCTCTTTTCCTCCGCGGACATTCGTTTCGTTCCCATGATTGATTACTTTTCAATCTGTTCAAGCTTGGTTCAAGATCCAATTATTCGACTCTATGTTTGCGCGTTCTGCCTTTTGAATGAATGAAGTACTAGAAACCTATTTGTTTGCAATTGAACTCAGTTATTCTCTGCTGTATGCCTTTCTTCTCAGTTGGCGGTGATTGGTCTACCAGCAAATTGTTGTGTGCTGGGTGGGTGCTGTGCTTTGATACATTTGCCTTCACTATTATGCGCTTTCTTTCGGATTTGATCTGAAAGTGGCGCGAAAATGGGGGCTCAGGCCAATCATAATGCAATTGTGTACCCCCTAGGAATTACTGAACATTTTTATAACTGTTTTTACAAGAGACACACAAATGATGAAATTGGTTCTCAATTCCTGGGCAAATTCATGCTCACATCAATAACAAATGTTATTTTATTTGAATAGCTATTCCCATGGCGCAGCCCAGAGTACGCTCATCAATTTTCCTGCTTTGGCCGACGACGTTGCCTCGAGGTGAGGGACCGACACATACATGTTGTCGATGGAGTCGATGGGTGCTTGAGCTAGAGTAGCTTGGCTTTCTCAACCCGGTACGTGCGTGTAGTGTAGTGTATGTTTTTTTTCAAAAATAACCGAAAGTATTTCCAAATTCAAAACCGCCTTCTGGTATAAATTGATACCTTGGGGATTTCTTTTCCTCATGGAGGCTGACACCACTCGAATTCGTTGGCAGAGAGGTGCGTAGGAGAAAGAGAGAGACTCGTTTTCCTTTGGATTATTCTGTTTCTCATTTGCAAGGCGTTCTCGAAAAACTTCCACTTTCTATTAATTATAATAGCGCAATCTCTCCACGAAAAACTCAATCGACATTGCAAGAATGAATCGATGGAAAATGTTCTCGGTCAACAAAGTTCAATCTCAAAGATCAACTTTATCATTGGTGCCAGGACAGAATATGGAATTAGAGATTCAATCACAGAGCAAAGCCTGGGGAGATATTTCAATGCATTTACTAATGAAAAGACGAGATGTTGCGAAATGCTATGCATATATCTATCAATTACGTTTCGCAAGGTTATCATGTCAAACCCAAGGAAGGTACTTTTGCATTTCTGTGATTGTTGCTCTAAGGATTCAGTACACCTTGACATAGATACTTTACATAGTATTGTAAGCATAGGGTCCAAAGTCAAAGTAAATGAGCTTAATCGGTGGATTGACATTTGTACTGGGGGTAAGAAGAATACGCAATTCGTTCAAATATCGATAGTGAAGGAGATTCTTGACCTTGCGCCTTCTCTTGCAATCGACTTTCGAGACAATGTTCGCAATCAGCTAAGTAGTAGCAATCGACTCGAGTTAGTCTCTGAAAATGAGGTGAGTATTGAAAGTGATGGCATCTTTTTACATAAATAAAACATGCACTTTGAACTTACCCTCGTCCTATATACTGTATAAGAATCTAGCGGTCTCACGTGCCAGCGCGTGTTCACAACAAATCATGCTGCGAAGAACAGTTCGAATATGGAGACAACTCCTTCACAACACTTTTCTCTCATGGGTGTTGTATTCAAAAGCCGCTGCAAACAAGCGAATTTTAGAGTATCGAATGAGATACTGGAAGGCTAAAAGGCTGATTCAAGCTTGGTACAAGATGCATGTACGTACACTGGACTTTGACACAACAGATACCTTGGTACGCCACAAGAAACGGAAATATCTTCTTTTTTGGCATAAAAGCACCACTTTGCTGAAGAAGTATACATTGAATACAAAGAAGTGCAAAGATATTGCACTGGCCACCAGCATTATAAATACGACAAGACTAAAGCTGATAGCAAGGCAAATGCTACTCAAATGGTGGGAGGAAGTTGTGGTATTCCGTCGCATATGCGAGGCTAGAATTTGGAGTAGGAGCTTGTCTTTACGATCTCATTTCAAAGTATGGCAGAGTAATGTCGATAATAGAAGGCTTCAACAAAACCAAAAAGATCACAGACTACTTATTTTTGAAGAACTTCAGCGGATCAAATCTGACCATGAGAATGATGAAGTGGAATCGTCCACTATTTTAGATAATTCGTCGCATCAGTTGCAATTGGCACAAAAGCATAGCCAAGATGAAGCAAATCGGAGAACTGCTTATAATTTATTAGTGAATAATGTTATGGCCCTACATGAGAAAGACCGGAAAGCAAGGTACGAGCAGCAGAAACGTGACCATCATGCAGCGTGGAAATTGAAATGGGAGCAAAAAGAGAAACAAATGGTGGACGAAGCGGTGAAAAGGACAAACATTTGGCTGAGATCACGAGACGGCAAAGACAAAATTATGAAGCACCTCAAAATGATGGAGAGACAATTGCAAAATCCCGAATTAAGTTCTACAAGTACCAGTCCAGCCAGCATTGCTCTCTCGTTGCTGGATTCCAGGATGGGACACAAAGGCTTGTTGTCGGATGAATTATTTGAGGAACTGGGACGCAGAACTGGAAGGGTCATCACAAGGACAGCATTCGGAGACTTTCTAACAACCCACCAGTTCCATTTGGATCCAAAAGATGTTCGAGATATATTTGATGGTGTAGGAGATGATGGAGGTAAAACCATAAAACTTTACGCTTTGAAGGAAGCCATGATTGAAAGCAGAGCTAGTTCCGGTGTCGAAGGTTGCCAATGGAAGAAATACATTGATCCGGCGAACCAATATGTTGTATTTCATAACGTGATCCAAAACAAGAAAACAATGGATTATCGTCTCAATAGAAGAATTATGAGAGAAATTGTAATGGATAAACTGTTGTACACTGTTATAACAAAGGAGAGAAAGCGTATCTTCGTTGAGAAGAAGGTGGATCTCGAGACTGAAGTAAAAACGGCAGCAGCAACGAGAGTCCAGAGTTTTTGGATGTCCAGGAAAAATGTAGAAAGTACTCACAGAAGAGTACGTTTAAGAAGGTCGCAAAGAAGCTCGTAGACGTGACCTCTTAGGTGATGCCAGTGCAACGACTGATCTAAAGTCATTATTTAATTGTGAGCTAAATCTCTTACTATCCTAAAGTTGTCTTTTGGCTTCACTCAAAGATATTCTTACTAGAGAAATGTCTATCATTATCATAGTATAAATGTTGTCACTAAATTATAGCTTCATATCTTAAAATCGTTACCTGACGTAGTTGATTACAAGAAATGGGCTTTCCCTGCAAATCTCTCAACATCAATTTCGTCACCGCCGTTTTCCATCAAACCTGCAAGTTCAGCCAATTTGTGAGCGCACTGAACAGGACTGGGAAGCTTAATTGCACCTGTCCAGTTGCTGTAATCGTGACATAAAGCCCAAGACAAATCTGCAATTGTTTTGTTTGAGAGTTCAAGCTTTTCGTCCTTCTCAGCAATCACAAAGCGGGCAGGCTTTGGCGTACTGTAAGGAGGTGATGTTCCGTTTATGTAAAATGTGTAATACTCTGGACCTTGAAGTTTTGTTACCAGGGAACCAAGAGGAATAGCACTTGATCCATCTACAGACAAAAATTTGGTAGAGATTCTCTTTTGGACAACAAGATACGAAAGTGGCACCGCCGCATTTGGATTTCCTCTGTTTAGAGCCTCACGCAGTGATGGAATCTCCTCCTTTGCGACTTGTTTAATGGCGGGATCTCCTACTCCGTCACGCCACATCACGCACGACATCGGGTTAACATTGAAGATACGTAGGGCACTGGATACAGTTGTCTTGATGCTATCTCCAAGACCCATTTCATTACCTCTCTCTCTCTGGAATGTCTGTGAAAAGATCTCAGTATGGGTGTTCTCAGACTCCTCGTGAGACCGCACAATTTGGACAACCACCGCTGCTACTGACGCCTTTGCAATCTTTTTGCCCTCGATAACAGAGTACTTACGGGGAGAATGGAAGACATCTACCCCCACAAAAACGCAGGGTAATTTAATCTCACGAGGTAAACTGACCCACCAAATACGGGCACCGCACTTCGAGAGAATTTGACGAGCCAATCCCTGCAAAATAGTTATGCTCTTTCGAGATGCTTTCTGATCACGAGCATTTGCATGGTCATGGGTATTGAAGTTGAGAAATTGCGAAAGGTAACCATTTTTGGTAAGAAGATACTTGACAACACTATAAGCAGCGTCAAGAGCTTGTCTCCTTGGTGGTTTGACAAGGTCGAGAACGAACATATTGTCAGGTAATCGCTCACGGAAGTAGCCTTGCACAGCTTTACAGTGTTCATCGTCATTACTGGCTGATATCAGACCGTAAGGACTTTCGGAGAAACGATAATGAGAGTTGTGTTTATTGACCAAATCACGAATTTTCTCATATATCATTGGTACATTATTTCTCAAAGAGTCATGATGAACAACTACAACGTTCATCTCAACAGCTCTGTTCCGGTCAACCCTGTAATCGGCTCTTGATATGATTGGCGCCCACATATTACCTTTCTCTTTCGGAATGTTCACTCCAGCGGCCATGAGAAGAGGCAGAGGTAGCACTTCAACTGGGACCTTGATGCGCTTATCTTCGACTACAATACCAAGAGCTGGGAGAAGTCCACCACCAACACCCTTGGTCTTTTGGGCACCAGGAACAAGATACTTTCGAATTTCTTCAATGGCTTGATGACGTTCTGGTGGTGTGAAGCTGGCAATCATCGGGAGCTTTTGCTTCACCATGGGATCCAACTCATTTGCGCAGACAAGCTCGGCAGGCAAAAATATTTTCCTGTTGTTCCTTCCAAGCACAACAATAATCGGTGCGGTGTTGGGATACCTGAGATCGATTCCTTTTCTCTCCTTAAAGTATTCTGCATGGGACATACCTGTGCCTTGGACTGGTAGTGATGCAGGGGAGTTGTCAAAATCAAGGTCCATGACCGAATAGCACTTCTTGTCATATGTGCAGATGACAATTTCGCCCTGGTATTTACGTTGAGCCTCCATAATATCACGTCGATCAAATTTGACACTTTCAGGATTCCGACCTTGGCAAAGATTGTCCATTAGACTCTTGGTACGGATTACTTTGGCTCTGAGATCAACGGACAAAGATAGAGATATCTTTTCATCAATTTTGTGCATACCAAACTCACAAGCCTTTGAGAAAAGGAGGAATGTAAGAAATAAACTATGAAGAACCGGTACAAGTACCCGCTGGTACAGTTTAGTCAAGTAGTCACAGCACCAAAATCACGAGGAATACTTACAAATGCACGAAAGATGCGGACCCCCATGGATCTTCCATTTCTGTCAGTAGGCTCAGTCCAATTCTTTGGATCAATATATTCCCTTCCCCATCTTGCCATTCTCTCACCCATGGCACGCTGCAAAACAACATTACAGAATCCAATAAACTGTTCTGAACTTGCTGGCTTAGACCCCTCTCCATCCAAATCCATCTGAGGTGTATGTCCAGTATTTTGACAGTGTGCAATCGTGGCATCCTTTGTTTTGAATGCTTGCGTACATTGAGAGCATCGTAAATCGACCACAATTCCATCGGCACTGGACTTGAGAGGGTTTTCGTTAATTTGTTCCGGAGCATGATAGATTTGAAGCGACGTTAACGTCATGAGATCCCCATTTTCAATCTGTGGGGCGCCATTTTCAGGAATCTTATTCCCGACGAGGCTGAATGGGATATCCTTCACAAACGGTAAAGGACGAGTGGTGTAGCAAAAAGACCCCTCAAAGAAAGTGACACGGCGAAAATCTTCAATTTCCTTGGGAGACATTTTATTCTTTGCAAGCAATCCTTGTTCCGGGTCAAACATTCCAAAATGGAATAGTTCGGCTTTTCTTCGGCGCGAATCAATGGGTCCACCTCTGGCATTACTTCCATCTATACCATAGTGATAGAATCGAAAGTTGTTGGTTACACTGGCGCATATAATGTTGGCACTAGCTTCTGTTGCTGTCAGGTCAACGTTGGTGCGAGCTGGACCTCTTCCACCGCGGCCTCCTCGGTCACCACCACGACCTCCTCGATCACCACCGCGACCTCCCCGGTCGTATCCTCCACCACCGGATCCTCCGCCGCTTCCGTTTCTACTGTATTGTCCCCTATCATCACCGCCTCCGTTTCTGCCACCACCACCACCATATCTGCCGCCGCCATCTCTTTGATCACGACCACCATTCATGCCACCGCCATCTCTTTCTTGACCGCGACCTCCATTCATGCCGCCGCCGTTTCTTTCATCGCCGCGACCACCATATCTGCTGCCGCCATCTCTTTCTTGACCGCGACCTCCATTCATGTCGCCGCCGCTTCTTTGATCACCGCGACCTCCATCGTTTCTTTGATCGCCGCGACCACCATTCATGCCACCGCCACTGCGGCCCCTGTCATCATCTCTACCGTATCCTCCTCCATCGCGCCTTTGATTGTAGTGACCCACATCACCACCACCACCGTTACCATTGCGATCGGAACGTCTATCATCATACCCGCCGCCGCCATTGCGATTTCTATCAAAGTCACCATTGCGATCTCCCCCTCGGCCGCCACCGCCACCATCTCCATTTCTACCACTACCATAGTGACCTCTTTCCTCTCTACCGCCGTGTCCATGTCCGTGTCCAAGTCCGCCATCTCCACCACCGCGGTTCCTGTCCTCATACCCTCCCCTTCGATCATCGCTGTGACCGTGACCACCCCCGCCTCCGTTTCTGCCGTTATGTTGATGTCCTCTGTCGTCGTAGGAACTGCCACCGCCGCGACCACTACCACTGTCGTTGTAACGGTCCCGACCACTGTCACGGTCCCTATCATCGTATCTCCTCTCGTTATCGTTATCCCTGTGGTTGGCATCTGGATGGGAAAATGAAGCAACATGCATCAGATTCAAAGATTCATTTCACATCACATGACATGAAATGCATCTAGTTGTATACTCGTAGTGTACCGAATTAAATAAAATAGACTCTCAGAATCCACATACATTATTGAACATAACATACACGTACCTTGACCTCCTCTTTCACCGCCACGGCGGTCACGATCATCATTCCTCCCTCCGCCGCCATATACATCACGATCCCGATCACGATCACGGG